>OLGB01000212.1_pt1 | contig 86855 bp, 72 predicted proteins | sample 1605691 | NCBI WGS metagenome assembly OLGB01 (sample SAMEA3888925, study PRJEB22519) | human gut metagenome | biome: human gut; feature: human-associated habitat; material: faeces | place: Denmark | collected 2010 | reverse complement strand
CAGAACGACGATTGAGGTTGCGGGTCTGCGGCCCTCCAAGCCTCCCATGGGGTTTATCGACAGGCTGGCCGCCGGGAAGGAAACGTTCCCGGCGGATTGCGCGCGGCCAGGGAGGCAGCCTGGCAAAACGGGAGAGCGGTTCAGCCCACGCCGCCGCAGCCAATATCGTCCATATCCGGCTTGGAGGCATACACCGCGGTTACGCGCGGCGTCCATTCGGGGCGGCCGCTGATGCGCTTTTCATACAGTCTCAGGCCCAACAGGCATGCGCCAAGGCCGGCGGCGCTGCCCGCAAGTGCCCATAGCTCGCTGCCGCCGGAAAGCGCGTACCCCGCGAACAGCCCGATCAGGAAGCCTGCCAGCGGCAGGACGTAGGCAAGCGCGGTGGCGGTCATGAAGCGCCCGTCCGGCAATTCAACCTTTACCCAGTCGCCCACGGCGCAATCCGCCTTGAGCGTGATGGAGCCGGTGTGGCTTTTTGTGCCGCAGGCGCCGCACTTGGCGCAGGCGTCGGGGCGCACGTAGGCGATGGTAGCCTCTCCGGTTTTGGGATTATAGGCTTGGACCTGACCGAATTTCATCATGGCAAATGGCGCTCCCTTCCACAAAAAAAGCGAAGAAATGGAAATGAATTTCGCCCATGTGTATTGACACATGGGCATTCGGGCGCTATAATATAAACTTGCATCAGTATCGTTACTGTGCGAAGCTGCGCCTGTCCGTTGATAGGTATTGTACATGCCCGGAGGCAAAAATGCAACAAGAAATTTTTTGATGCATGAAAAGGGCGCGGCGCTTCGCTTTGTGGTACGCGTGCGAGAACATAAGGGGTGATGGCATTTATGGTGCATGAGGTTCAAATGGGGAAGCTGAGGAAGCGACAGAGCTTCTCGCACATTGATGAGATCCTGGACATGCCGGACCTGATCGAGGTGCAGAAAAACTCTTACCAGCGCTTCCTGGACGTGGACTTGCGCGAGGTGCTCGACGACGTATCTCCGATTGTGGACTATACGGAGAATCTGTCGCTGGAATTCGTCGATTATTCTTTGGACGAGCCTAAAAACAGCGTGGAGCGCTGCAAGGAGCGCGACATGACGTACGCGGCTCCGCTGAAGGTGTTCGTGCGCCTGAAAAACCGCGAAACCGGCGAGATCAAGGAATCCGACGTGTTCATGGGCGACTTCCCCCTCATGACCGAACACGGTACCTTTATCATCAACGGCGCGGAGCGCGTGATTGTAAGCCAGTTGGTGCGCTCGCCCGGCGTGTATTACGAGGATCAGATCGATAAGGCGGGCAAGCACCTGTTTGCCACCACGGTGATCCCCAACCGCGGCGCGTGGCTGGAATACGAAACCGACTCCAACGACGTGCTGTGGGTGCGCATCGACCGGGCGCGCAAGCTGCCCATCACGCTGATTTTGCGCGCCCTGGGCTATGGCACCGACGCGGAGATCATCGACCTGCTGGGCGAGGACGAGCGCCTGATGGCCACTATCCAGCGCGGCGATAACGCCAAAAGCCGCGACGAGGGCCTCATTGAGATTTACAAGCGCCAGAAGCCTGGCGAGCCGCCCACGCGTGAAAGCGCGCAGAGCCTGTTTAACTCGCTGTTTTTTGACTCCAAGCGCTACGATTTGATGCGCGTGGGCCGCTATAAGTTCAACAAAAAGCTGTCCCTGGCCACCCGCATCCAGGAGCGCACCGCTGCCGAGGACGTGGTGAACCCCCAGACCGGCGAGGTGATGGTGAAGGCGGGGGAGGATATCTCCAAGGAGCTGGCCCGCGCCATCCAGAACGCCGGCGTGAACAGCGTGATGATCGATGTGGATGGCCAGGCGCACAAGGTGGTGGGCAACCACTTTGTGGACGCCGCCGCATACCTGCCCTTTGACCCCAAGGAGGCGGGCGTGCAGGAATACGTGCTCTATCCCGTGCTGCGCGAGATTTTGGACAGCAGCGAGAACGAGGAGCAGCTGCGCCAGAACGTGCGCGCGCATGTGCACGACCTGGTGCCCAAGCACATCATCACCGAGGATATCGTGGCCTCTATCAGCTATCTGCTGGGCCTGCCCTACGGCATCGGCTTTACCGACGATATCGACCATCTTGGCAACCGCCGCCTGCGCAGCGTGGGCGAGCTGCTGCAAAACCAGATCCGTATAGGTTTAAGCCGCCTGGAGCGCGTGGTGCGCGAGCGCATGGCCATCCAGGACGCGGACGAGGTGCGCCCTGGCGAGCTGATCAACATCCGCCCGGTGAGCGCGGCCATCAAGGAATTCTTCGGTTCCTCCCAGCTGAGCCAGTTTATGGATCAGCCCAACCCGCTGGCCGAGCTTACGCACAAGCGCCGCCTGAGCGCGCTGGGCCCCGGCGGCCTGAACCGCGACCGCGCTTCTTTCGAGGTGCGCGACGTGCATTACAGCCACTACGCGCGCATTTGCCCCATTGAAACGCCTGAAGGCCCCAACATCGGCCTGATTGGCTCGCTGGCAACCTACGCGCGCATCAACGAGTACGGCTTCATTGAGGCCCCGTACCGCATTGTAGACCCCAAGACCCATCGGGTGACCGACCAGATCGTCTATATGACGGCCGATGAGGAGGATTTCTACACCGTCGCCGAGGCCAACGAGCCCCTCAACGAGGACGGCACGTTCGCAAACGAATATGTGACCGTGCGCGACAAGGCCGAGATCATCCAGGTGCCGCGCGACCGCGTGGACTTGATTGACGTAAGCCCCCGCCAGATCGTATCCGTGGCTACGGCCATGATCCCCTTCCTGGAGAACGACGACGCAACGCGCGCCCTGATGGGCTCCAACATGCAGCGCCAGGCTGTGCCGCTATTGGTGCCGGAAGCGCCTATCGTTGGCACGGGCATGGAGTACAAGGCCGCGCATGACAGCGGCGTGGTGCTTTTGAGCAAGCAGGACGGCGTTGTGGAGAAGGTGGCCGGCGACCAGATTGTGGTGAAGGACACGCTGGGCGAGCGCCACACCTACAAGCTTTCCAAGTTTGCCCGCAGCAACCAGGGCACATGCATCAACCAGCGGCCGCGCGTGAAGGCTGGCCAGGCGATTGAGAAGGGCGACCTGCTGGCGGACGGCCCCTCCACCGAAAAGGGCGAGATCGGCCTAGGCCGGAACGTGCTGATTGGCTTTATGACCTGGGAGGGCTACAACTACGAGGACGCCGTGCTCATCAGCGAAAAGCTGGTGAAGGAAGACATTTACACCTCCATCCATATCGAGGAGTTTGAAAGCGAAGCCCGCGAAACCAAGCTTGGGCCGGAGGAAATCACGCGCGATATTCCCAATATCGGCGACGACGCGGTGAAGGACCTGGACGAGGACGGCATCATCCGCATCGGCGCGGAGGTGCGTGCGGGCGATATTCTGGTGGGCAAGGTAACGCCCAAGGGCGAAACCGACCTCACCGCCGAGGAGCGCCTGCTGCGCGCCATCTTCGGCGAAAAGGCGCGCGAGGTGCGCGACACCTCCCTGCGCGTGCCGCACGGCGAGGGCGGCATTGTGGTGGACGTAAAGATCTTCACCCGCGAGAACAAGGATGAGCTTTCCCCCGGCGTAAACGAGATGGTTCGCGTCTACATCGCCCAGAAGCGCAAGATCAGCGTGGGCGACAAGATGGCCGGACGCCACGGCAACAAGGGCGTTGTAAGCCGCATCCTGCGCGAGGAGGATATGCCCTTTATGCCGGATGGCACGCCTTTGCAGATTGTATTGAACCCGCTGGGCGTTCCCTCCCGTATGAACCTGGGCCAGGTGCTGGAGGTGCATTTGGGCATGGCCGCCAAGGCGCTGGGCTGGCATGTGGCCACCCCCGTGTTTGACGGCGCTACCGAGGAGGATATTGAGGAGCTGCTGGTGAAGGCTGGCAAGCGCCCGGACGGCAAGACCATCCTGTACGACGGCCGTACCGGCGAGCCCTTTGAGAACCCTGTAACGGTGGGCTATATGTACTTCCTGAAGCTGCACCACCTGGTGGACGACAAGATGCACGCCCGCAGCGTGGGCCCGTACTCGCTGGTTACGCAGCAGCCCTTGGGCGGCAAGGCCCAGTTTGGCGGCCAGCGTTTTGGCGAGATGGAGGTTTGGGCGCTGGAGGCCTATGGCGCCGCCAACACCCTCCAGGAAATCCTGACGGTCAAGTCTGACGATATCGTGGGCCGCGTAAAGACCTACGAGGCCATCGTCAAGGGCACAAACATCCCCGCGCCCGGCGTGCCGGAAAGCTTCAAGGTGCTGATTAAGGAGCTCAAGTCCCTGGCGCTGGATATCAAGGTGCTGGATGCGGACAAGAACGAGATCATCATCCGCGAGCTGGACGACGACGATATGGATGTGGATACGTCCGCGCCCCTGCGCTTTGAAAGCGACGACGAGGAGACCGAACCCGCCGGATCCGAAGCGGCTGAAACCGCTGTGGACGAGGATGTGGAGGTTGACTTTAACCTTGACGACGACTTGGACGATTTTGACATGGATTTGAGCGACGATTTGGGCAGCATCGACCTGGATGACGATGATAAGCCCGAGGATGAGGAATAAGCCCATCCTGCCTCATAGAGCGAAAGGGAGTGCCGCATTTTGTTTGACCTGACCAACCTCGATTCCATCCAGATCGGCATGGCCTCGACCGAGCAGATCCTTGCGTGGAGCTATGGCGAGGTTACCAAGCCCGAAACCATCAATTACCGCACCTTAAAGCCCGAGCGCGACGGCCTGTACTGCGAGCGCATTTTTGGCCCTACCAAGGACTGGGAGTGTAACTGCGGCAAGTATAAGCGCATCAAGTTCAAGGATAAGAACAAGATTTGCGACAAGTGCGGCGTGCAGGTGACCCGCTCCAAGGTGCGCCGCGAGCGTATGGGCCACATCAAGCTGGCCGCGCCGGTAAGCCATATCTGGTATTTCAAGGGCATCCCCAGCCGCATGGGCATGCTGCTGGACATTAGCCCCCGCACGCTGGAAAAGGTGCTGTACTTTGCCAACTTCATTGTGCTGGACCCCGGCGACAGCAATGTGACGGGGCTAAAAAAGCACGAGCTGATTACCGACGCGCGCTACCGCGAGGTGGAGGCCAAGTGCGGCGTGGGAAGCTTCCGCGCCGGCATGGGCGCCGAAGCCGTGAAGGAGATGCTCCAGGAGCTGGATCTTGACGCGATCAGCGCAAAGCTGAAGAAGGAAATTGCCGAGCTGGCCGAGAAGGAGCGCGACCGCGATACCGAGGGCCAGAAGCGCGCCCGCGCCGTGAAGCGCCTGGAGGTAATCGAGGCCTTCCGCATGAGCCACAACAAGCCCGAGTGGATGATCCTGGACGTGATTCCCGTTATGCCGCCGGACCTGCGCCCCATGGTGCAGCTGGATGGCGGGCGCTTTGCCACCAGCGACTTAAACGACCTGTACCGCCGCGTGATCAACCGCAACAACCGCCTAAAGAGGCTGCTGGAGCTGGGCGCGCCGGACATTATTGTGCGCAACGAAAAGCGTATGTTGCAGGAGGCTGTGGACGCGCTGATTGATAACGGCCGCCGCGGCCGCCCGGTAACGGGCCCCGGCAACCGCGCGCTGAAATCCCTGTCCGACTTCCTGCGCGGCAAGCAGGGCCGTTTCCGCCAGAATTTGCTTGGCAAGCGCGTGGACTATTCCGGCCGTTCCGTTATTGTGGTAGGCCCGGAATTGAAGCTGTACCAGTGCGGCCTGCCAAAGGAAATGGCCTTGGAGCTGTTTAAGCCCTTTGTGATTGAACGCCTGGTCACGCTGAAAAAGGCGCACCACGGCAAGAACGCCAAGCGCATGGTGGAAAAGGGCCGCCCCGAGGTGTGGGATATCCTTGAGGAAGTCATCAAGGAGCATCCGGTGCTTTTGAACCGCGCGCCTACGCTGCACCGTCTGGGCATTCAGGCCTTTGAACCCATGCTGGTGGAGGGCAAGGCGCTGAAACTGCACCCGCTGGTGTGTACCGCCTACAACGCCGACTTTGACGGCGACCAGATGGCCATTCACGTGCCGCTGTCTATGGAGGCGCAGGCCGAGGCCCGCTTCCTGATGCTGGCGCACAACAACATTTTGAAGCCTCAGGACGGCAAACCCGTTATGTCCCCCTCGCAGGACATGGTGATTGGCTGCTACTACCTGACCATTGATAAGCCCGACGCCAAGGGAGCGGGACGCGTGTTTACCAGCCCGGACGAGGCTATGATGGCCTACCAGCTGGGTGAGTTGAGCCTGCAGGCTCCCATCAAGGTACGCGTGGAGCGGGAATTCAACGGCGAAAAGGGCCGCAAGATCATTGACTGCACGCTGGGCCTGCTGCTGTTTAACGAGGTGATTCCGCAGGATATCGGCCGTAAGCCCCGCACCTGCCTGGAGGAAATGTTCCCCCTGGAAATCGACAGCCTGGCGGGCAAGAAGGAACTGGGCAAGATCGTTGACGAGGTATACTTGAAGCACGGCATCCACGAAACGGCGCAGGTGCTGGACAACATCAAGAACCTGGGCTTCAAGTACTCCACGCGCGGCGCGATCACCGTATCCGTAAGCGATATCAAGGTGCCCGCCGAGAAGCCCCAGATCCTGGCCGAGGCCGACGCGCAGGTGACCGAGATCAACAACCTTTACCGTATGGGTATGCTCTCCGAGGACGAGCGCTACACCAAGGTGGTTGATATCTGGAATACCACCACCGCTACCCTGCGCAACAAAATCCTGCCCAGCCTTGATAAGTTTAACCCCATCCGCATGATGACGGATTCCGGCGCTCGCGGTAGCGCGGCGCAGGTTTCCCAGCTTGCGGGCATGCGCGGCCTGATGGCCTCGCCCTCCGGCAAGGCGCTAGAGCTGCCTATCCGCGCGAACTTCCGCGAAGGCCTGAAGGTGCTGGAGTTCTTCTTAAGCTCGCACGGCAGCCGCAAGTCGCTGGCCGATACGGCGCTGCGCACGGCCGACTCTGGCTACCTGACCCGCCGCCTGGTGGACGTATCGCAGGAAGTAATCGTGCGCGAGCAGGATTGCTTCGCCGAGCGCGGCGAAAAGGTGCGCGGCATCACCGTGCAGGAGATCACCATCGGCAACCAGGTTATCGAGAGCCTGGAGGACCGCCTGATTGGCCGCGTGGCGGCGGAGGATATCGTCAACCCCGAAACGGGCGAGATCATCGTGGCGCTGAATGAAACCATCAGCAACGATAAGGCCAAGCAAATCACCAAGGCTGGCATCAAGAAGGCGCAGGTGCGCAGCGTTCTTACCTGCCGCAACGAAACTGGCGTTTGCGCACGCTGCTACGGCGCGAACCTGGCTACCGGCGGCGCTGTGGATGTGGGCGAGGCTGTTGGCATCATCGCCGCGCAGGCCATCGGCGAGCCCGGCACGCAGCTGACGATGCGTACCTTCCATACCGGCGGTATTGCCGGCGGCGACGATATCACGCAGGGCCTTCCCCGCGTTGAGGAGCTGTTTGAGGCCCGCAAGCCCAAGCGCGACGCCATCCTGACCGAGATCAGCGGCCGCGTAAGCCTGGGCGAGAACAAGAAGAAGCGCGAGGTAACCGTGGTGAACGAGGAGGATCCCTCCGAAACCAAGGTGTACCAGATCAACTACGGCAGCCGCCTGAAGGTGCAGGACGGCCAGCATGTGGAGGCCGGCGACGAGCTGATCAGCGGATCCATCAATCCGCATGACCTGCTGCGCATCCTGGGCGTAAAGGCCGTGCAGGACTACCTGCTGCGCGAGGTTTTGAGCGTGTACCGCCAGCAGGGCGTTAACATCAGCGATAAGCATATCGAGATCATCGTTAAGCAGATGCTGCGCAAGGTGCGCGTGGAGGACAGCGGCGATACTACGCTGCTTCCCGGCTCGCTGGTGGATATCTACCGCTTTGAGGAGGCCAACCGCACAACCATTGAAAAGGGCGGCCGTCCCGCCATTGCCAAGCGCGTGCTGCTGGGCATCACCAAGGCCAGCCTGGCCACGGAGAGCTTCCTTTCCGCCGCGTCCTTCCAGGAAACCACACGCGTACTCACCGACGCCGCCATCAAGGGCAAGGTGGATCCGCTGCTGGGCCTGAAGGAAAACGTGATCATCGGCAAGCTGATTCCCGCAGGTACGGGCATGAAGCGCTACAAGGATATTAACCTGGTGGAGAATTTCTAACAGAATGGAAAACCGCCTGCGTCCGGCTATCGGGCGCAGGCGGTTTTTTGCCTGCCCGAAGCGCGCAGGCTTTGACAGCTTGCAGGGGATATGATACCATAAGCCTTGTCCAGCTTGGCTTTGCGGATAGAGGAGAAGGAAAGGCTGGATGCCGTAGCCGGGACAAAAAGAACAGCCCTTGCGCGCTGGGATAGGCGCTTCGCAGGAAAAGGGCATGGAAGCGCTGGACTGGGGGTCTGATTGGGGCCGTCCAAAGGCGCTTTGGAGCGGGCAATAAGGAAATGCGGGTTACTTGCTTTTAGGGGCGGTGTTACGTGACGAGGGATTTGTTTTTTCAGGCAATTCTGAAATTTGCGCTGGGCGTTGCGCTTATAGCGGCGTTGATATTCGTGCCTGCGGGCACGCTGCGCTATCCAAACGGCTGGCTCTTTATGGGGATTCTATTCATCCCAATGCTTTTGGCTGGTATTGTTATGATGCGCAAAAATCCCGCGTTGCTTAGGAAGCGGCTTCATGCAAAGGAGGAGCAGGCGGAACAGCAGCTTGTGATAAAACTGAGCGGGCTGATGTTTGTACTTGGCTTTGTAACAGCGGGATTCAATTTTCGTTTCAAGTGGTTTGTTTTGCCGGATTGCATAGCCTGGATTGGAACGATCGTGTTTTTGCTTGCTTATGCGATGTATGCGGAGGTGCTGCGTGAGAACGCATATCTTTCCCGCACGGTAGAGGTTCAGGAAAACCAAAAGGTGATCGATACGGGCCTGTATGGTATTGTGCGCCATCCTATGTACAGCGCGACTCTTGGTTTGTTCCTTTCCATACCGCTTGTGCTTGGCTCGCCCATTTCATTTGCGGTTTTCCTTGCGTACCCGGTTATTATCGCAAAACGGATTCGTAACGAGGAAAAGGTTCTTGAAAGCGAATTGGAGGGATATACGGAATACAAAGAACGGGTGAAGTATAAGATACTCCCGTTTGTATGGTAAAACGGCCGTTTCCAATTCGCCGGGCAGATGCAAGGAGAGGCTTTGCGCATGGTTGGGCTTGTTTAGCCCCGACGATGCGCAAAGCCTTTTTTATGCCTTTGGCGAAACACAGGCCGCAAGCTTGTCCAAAACGGAAATTTCATGGTATAATAAAGTGTTGCTTTTTACGCCTGCCGCAGCAGGCGGCCTTTGAAGGATATCAAGGAGTGAACCGGATGACGAACCAGTATAACGCGCAAAGCATACAGGTGCTAGAGGGGCTGGACGCGGTACGTATGCGCCCGGGCATGTACATTGGCTCCACGGGCTCGCGCGGGCTGCACCATATGCTTTGGGAAATCGTGGACAACGCCATTGACGAGGCCATGGGCGGCTACGCCTCGCAGGTGGACGTAACGCTGCACGCGGACGGATCCGTGAGCGTGCGCGATAACGGACGCGGCCTGCCGGTGGATATCCACCCCACGATGGGCGTTTCAGGCGTGGAGGTCATCTATACAAAGCTGCACGCGGGCGGCAAGTTCAATAACGAAAACTACGCGTATTCCGGCGGCCTGCACGGCGTGGGCGCAAGCGTGGTAAACGCGCTGAGCCGCTGGGTGGAAATTGACGTATACCTGAACTTTAAGCATTATCATATGCGCTTTGAAAGCGCCTACGACCCCGCGCAGCAAAAGGTAGTGGCAGGCAGGCCCACAGGGCCTCTTAAGGAGCTGGGCAACACGCGGGAGCGCGGCACGCTGGTGCGCTTTATGCCGGACGACCGCGTGTTTGAAACCGTGCGCTTCAACGCCGATACCGTGGCCCGCCGCCTGCGCGAGCTGGCCTATTTGAACAAGGGGCTGACGATCACCTTCGTGGACGAGCGCGCGCCGCAGGGCGGCGGCGACGAGGAGGGCGACGAGGACGCGCAGCGCGGCGAGGGCCGCCAGGTGTTTTGCTATCAGGGCGGCATTGTGGATTATGTGAAATACCTCAACGCCGATAAAACGCCGCTGCATGAGGAACCCATCTACCTGGAGGGCATGCGCGAGGACGTGATTTTCCGTGTGGCGATTCAGTATACGGACAGTTACACGGAAAACGTGTTCAGCTATGTGAACAACATTCCCACCGGCGAGGGCGGCACGCATGAAACGGGCTTCAAGGCCGCTTACACCAAGGTGATGAACGACTTTGCCAGGCGGCTTGGCGCGCTGAAGGACAAGGACAACAACCTTGGCGGCGACGATTTTCGCGAGGGTATGACCGCTGTAATGATCGCCATGGTAAAAAACCCCCAGTTTGAGGGCCAAACCAAGGGAAAATTGGGCAATACCGAGGTGCGCCCGGCGGTGGAGGCCATCCTTGGGCAGCAGCTGACCGCTTATTTTGAGGATTTGAAGCACCAGGACCTGGCCATGCAGCTGATTGAAAAGGCGGTGCGCGCGGCGCGCGTGCGCGAGGCCGCGCGCAAGGCCCGCGACGTGGCGCGCACAAAAAACGCGTTGGAGGCCGCGCCGCTGGTGGGCAAGCTTTCCAGCTGCACGGGGCGCAAGGCGGAGCAAAACGAGCTGTTCATCGTGGAGGGCGACAGCGCGGGCGGCAGCGCCAAGCAGGGGCGCGACAGGCGCTTCCAGGCCATTTTGCCGCTGCGCGGCAAGCCGCTTAACGCGGAAAAGAAGCGGCTGGATCAGGTGCTTGGCAACGAGGAGTTCCGCTCCATCATCACGGCGCTGGGCACCAATATTGATGAAAGTTTCAGCCTGAGCGGGCTAAAGTATCACAAGGTGATCATCCTCTCGGACGCGGATCAGGACGGCGCGCACATCCGCGCAATCCTGCTTACGTTCTTTTACCGCTATATGCGCGAGCTGATTACCGAGGGGCATGTGTACATCGGCATGCCGCCGCTATATAAGGTGCAGCGCGGCAACAAGGCGCAGTATGCCTATGATGATAACGAGCTGCGCAAGCTTACCAAAGGCTCAACCAAGGGCTATACCCTGCAGCGCTATAAAGGCCTTGGCGAGATGAACCCCGAGCAGCTGTGGCAAACCACCATGGATCCCAGCCAACGCAAGCTTATGCGCGTAAGCATTGAGGACGCGGCGCAGGCGGAACGGCTTGTGACCATCCTTATGGGCGATAAGGTGGAGCCGCGCCGCCAGTACATTAGCCAATATGCCAATTTTAACCGCGAGGACAGCTTTACCGCCTTTAGCGACAAGATCAACGAGGGGAGTGAGCAGCGTTGAGCCGCAAGCAGCAGGACGACCGTCCGCCGATTGGCGTGGACCAGAACATCATTGTGTCCCCCATGGAGGAGGTCATGCACAACAGCATGCTCCCCTACGCCGAGCACGTGATTATGGAGCGCGCGGTGCCCCGCGCGGAGGACGGCCTTAAGCCCGTGCAGCGCCGTATCCTTTTTACCATGAACGAGCTGGCTATCGGCCCGGATACCCCGCACCGCAAGTGCGCGCGCATCGTGGGCGATTGCTTGGGTAAATATCATCCGCATGGCGATACCAGCGTGTACGACGCGCTGGTGCGCCTGGCGCAGGACTTTAGCATGCGCGCCACGCTGGTGGACGGTCACGGCAATTTTGGCAGCGTGGATGGCGACGGCGCTGCGGCCATGCGTTATACCGAGGCGCGCATGACCCCGCTTGCCATTGAAATGCTGCGCGATTTGGACAAGGATACCGTGCCGTTCCGCCTCAACTTTGACGATACCTTGAAAGAGCCGGACATGCTGCCGGCCAGCTTCCCCAATTTGCTGGTGAACGGCGCAAGCGGCATCGCGGTGGGCCTGGCAACCAACATCCCGCCGCATAACCTGAGGGAAACCATCGAAGCCGTGATCGCCCAAATTGATAACCCGGAAATTACGCTGGATGAGCTGATGAAGCTTGTGCCCGCGCCGGATTTTCCCACCGGCGGCGTGCTTTTGGACACGCCGGAGATACGCGCGGCCTATGAAACGGGGCGGGGAAAGCTAACGCTGCGCGCCCGCACCCATGTGGAGGACGGCCCCGCCGGACGCAAGCTGATTGTAATTACGGAAATCCCCTATCAGGTGAACAAGGCCGCCATGCTTGAAAAGATCCTCAAGCTGAGCGAGGAAAAAAAGGCGGCGTTGGGCTGTATTTACGATATCCGCGACGAGAGCGACCGCATGGGCATGCGCGCGGTGATCGAGCTGCGAAAGGACGCGGATGTGGAAAAGGTACTGAGCTATCTGTTCAAATACAGCGAGATGCAGATCACCTTCGGCGTAAATATGGTGGCGATCGCGGACGGCAAGCCGCGCCTGCTCTCCCTTAGGCGCGCGATACGCTACTACATCCGCCACCGCAAAAACGTGGTAACTGCCCGCACCCAGTACGACCTGGACAAGGCCCGCGCCCGCGCGCATATTTTGGAGGGCTTGATGGTGGCGGTGGATAACCTGGACGAGGTTATCGCGCTGATTCGCAAAAGCGAGAACCCCAAGACGGCCAAGGCGGGCCTGATGGAGCGCTTCGCGCTTACGGAAATACAGGCGCAGGCCATTTTGGACATGCGCCTGCAACGCCTGACCAACCTGGAAATTGAGGCACTGCGCAAGGAGTACGCCGGGCTTCGCAAGCTGATTGGGGAGCTGGAAGGCATCCTTGCCAGCGAAAAGAAGCTGATGAACGTGATCAAGAAGGAGCTTCGTGCCGTGGCGGACAAGTACGGCGACGAGCGCCGTACCGAGATTGTGAGCGCCAGCGACGTGGTGGAGGCCATCCAAAAGGATGAGATCATCGCTGAGGAGGCGCTGGTAACCTATTCCCGCGCGGGCCTGCTTAGGCGCATGTACCCGCCGCGCGCGCGCAAGCAGCTACCGGAAAGCGACGCGCCGGAGGACGCGCCCCTGTATCGCTTTGAAACGCTGACGGATCATACCCTGTACTTCTTTACGGACAGGGGCAACTGCTACCCCCTGAGCATTTCCGCCCTGCCGGAGATGAACAGGCCCAAGGAGCGCGGCGCGCTGCTAAGCGGCGTGCTGGCGGGATTGGAGGAAAACGAGGTTCCCGTGAATATCCTGTGCGTAAAGCCCAGCGATTTGGCCGCGCATCCCGACCTTTTGTTTGTAACCAGGCGCGGGCAGGTCAAGCGCACGGCCGCCGCCGAATACGATGTGCGCCGCGCAAAATTTGCCGCCCTGAACCTGCGCGAAGGCGACAGCGTGCAGGCGGTGCTGCCGCTGAATCCGGCGCTGGACGTGCTATTGCTGTCCCAAAGCGGGATGAGCATACGTTTCCATGCGGACGGCGTTCCCGCGCAGGGGCGCGTGGCTGGCGGCGTAAAGGGCATGACGCTTGAACAAAACGACGCTGTGCTGTGGTGCGGCCAGCCGCAAGCCGCCGACCAGCTGCTTTTGATGACGGAGCGCGGCTTTGCCAAGCGCGTATTGTATATGGACTTTGAACCGCAGGCGCGCGGCGGCAAGGGGGTAAAGAGCTTCTACTTCAACAAGAGCGGCTCCAACGGCACAAGGCTGGCGGGCGCGGCGCTGGCTCCCGCCGGGGACGGCGTGAGCGTGCGCGTAAACCAAAAGCTGAGCCCCTACACGCTGATCATGAGCGACGAGGTGCTTTTGCAGGGCAAGCAGGACAAGGGAATTCCCATGGTAATGGCCTTGATGGACGACGTGGTGACGGGTTTGGAGGCCGCCCCTTCGGAACCAAAGGGCTGATAGGAGGAGCGGTGCATATGAAGAAGCTGGGGCTGATCGGCGGCCTTGGGCCGGAATCCACCATGATGTATTACCGAAACATCGCGTATGGCGTAAAGGAGAGGCTTGGCCGGGAGGCGTTTCCCAACCTGACGGTGGAAAGCCTGGATGTGTTTCATGTTCTGGAGCTGTGCGAAAACAAGGATTACGCCGCGCTGGCCGCTTACCTGAGCGGTGCGGTGGAGCGGCTTGCAACTGCAGGAGCGGATTTTGTGGCCATCAGCGCCAATACCCCGCACATCGTATTTGACGATGTGGCGGCGCGCGCCCCGGTGCCTATGGTAAGCATTGTTGACGCGGCGCGCGACGAGGCGCTTGCGCGTGGGTATGCGCGCGTGGGGTTGCTGGGCACGGCCTTTACCATGGAGGGCGCGTTCTTTCGAAAGCCGTTTGAAGGCGCTGGCATCTCCGTGGCCGTGCCCACGGAAACGGAGCGCGCCTTTGTGGCGGAACGCATCTCCGGGGAGCTGGAACAGGGCGTGGTTACTCAGGAAACGCGAGAGGCGTTTTTGCGAATCATTGGGCGCATGGCCCGCGAGGACGGGATAGAGGCTGTGGCGCTTGGCTGTACGGAGCTGCCCCTGCTGTTTTCGCAAACGCCTCCGCCCCTCGCCTGCCTGGATACGGTGGAGATTCATGTGCGGGCGCTGGTAGACAGGATTTTGGAGGAGGACTGACGCGGAACCCTTGATTGGCTGTTGAAGCCGGGCCAGCCAAAGCAGGAAAACCGTTTCCTGGCACGAATTAGAAAATAGGGGCGCAACGCCTCAAAACGTACGGGAGAAAAGCCTTATGAAGAATCGCGGCGTATTGGAAAGCGCGCAAAGCCGGAAGGCTTGCGCAAACTAAACTTCCGCAAAGCCTTCCAGAAAGGTGAGCCATTTTGGAAGGAGCTTATTTTTCATGGCATACCAAAAACAGAAGAATATCAAAAACGGCGCGTTTGTATGCGCGGCATGCGGCGCGCGGGTAACGCCTGAAGGGGCTGGCAGCGCGCAGCGCAACCATTGCCCAGAATGCCTTTGCAGCCTGCACTTGGACACGCAGCCCGGCGACCGCGCCGCGGGCTGCGGAGGCGTGATGGAGGCAGTTGGCGTATGGGTGCGGCATAAGGGGGAATGGGCGCTTATTCACCGTTGCCGGATATGCGGCTGCCTGCATTCTAACCGCATCGCTGCGGATGACAACCCCATCAAGCTGCTTGCCCTGGCGGTCAGGCCCGTTGCCAACCCGCCTTTCCCCTGGGAGCTGCTTGGGCGAATGGTGGAGGAACGCCTGCCATGAGAAAGCAGATATACGCCTTTCCTGCGGCCTTGCAAAGGACGGCGGGGCATGCCCTTCGCGCGCGCATAGGCAAACGGCCCGGAAACGGCGCGTATGCGGCCGTCTGGGAATGGCGTAGGCAATCTGGTGATACGGGGCCTGCCTTGCGGCGGGCCCCCATGCGTATAGCGGCGCGGCATGAACGGGCCCAGCCTGCGAAGGGAAGGCGCGCGCGGCGGCGCTGCCTGGGATACGCCGGGACATACCCCCGGCCTGGCGGGATGGAAACGCGGGCTTTCGGTAAGCGGACGCGCCCGCGTGCGTGCACAGCGTTTTTTATAGGCGATGAAGGAATTTGTGTGGAGGCGGCGATGGAATACACGTTTTTAGCGACGGCGGCCTTTGGCCTGGAGGGCGTGGCCGCGAACGAGCTTAAGCGCATGGGCCTTGCGGCGAAGGCGGAAAATGGGGGAGCGCGGTTTGCGGCCTCCCTTGCGGACGCGTACCGCGCCAACCTGTGGCTACGCACGGCGGACCGCGTGCTGATGGTGCTGGCGGAGCGCGAGGTTTTTACCTTTGAGGATTTATTCCAGTTGGCGGGCGGCATAGCCTGGGAGAAGCTTTTGCCGCGCGACGCGGCCATCCATGTGAGCGGTAAATGCGTGCGCAGCCGCCTTATGAGCGTGAGGGATTGCCAGGCCGTGGGCAAAAAGGCCATTGTACAGCGCCTGATGAAGGGCCTGAACACCGCGCGGCTGCCGGAAACCGGGGCGCAGTTTCCCATTGAGATCGCGGTGGTGAACGACCGGGCGCGCGTGACGCTGGATATGAGCGGCGAGGCGCTTAACCGACGTGGCTACCGCACCTGGAACGGCGAAGCGCCGCTAAGGGAAACGCTGGCGGCGGCGCTGGTGGATATTTGCCCATGGCGCGAAGGCATGCCGTTATACGACCCCTGCTGCGGCACCGGCACGCTTATGATAGAGGCGGCCTTTAAGGCTACGCAGAGGGCCCCAGGGCTTACGCGCAGCTTTGCGTGCGAGGCATATCCCTTCATGCCTGCGGAGCGGATGCGGGCCCTAAGGCAACAGGCCGGCGAGGCGTACCGGCAGGAAGCGCCCCTTATGATTGGCGGCAGCGACATCGATCCCGAGGCGCTCAGGCTGTGTCAAAGGCATATTGCGCAGGCGGGGCTTGCGGGACGTATCCGGACCCGACAGGCGGATTTGCGCAATGTAACGCTAGAGGGCGAGCCGGGCGTATTCCTGCTAAATCCGCCTTACGGCGAGCGCTTGAGCGACCGCGAGGGCGCGCGCGCGCTGTACCGCGAGCTGGGGGCGCTAAGCAGGCGGCATCCCGGCTGGAAGCTGTGCGCCATTACCGCAGATCCCGGCTTTGAGCGCGCCTTTGGCAGGCGGGCGGATAAGAAACGCAGGCTGTATAACGGGCGGCTGGAGTGCGAGTTTTTTATATACATGTAAGCGGGGATGGCCCAAGAGGCCTTAGGATAGATTGACTTTCACGGCCCCATGCGGTATCATACATACTTGGGAAAGCGGGCGCAAGGCTGGAAGACTTCCCCATCTGCATGCAAAGGAGATAGCGGCATGTCTGTTTTGAAGCAAAAGATACTGGATCGCACCGTAACGCTGGGCGTGGTTGGCCTGGGCTATGTGGGGCTGCCGTTGGCGGTGGAAAAGGCCAAGGCCGGTTTCCATGTGATCGGCTTTGATGTGCAGGCCCAAAAGGTGGATATGGTCAACCAAGGCCATAATTATATCGGCGACGTAGTGGACAGCGACCTGGAACGCATTGTACGGGAGGGTATGCTACGCGCCACAACGGACTTTGCCTCCGTGGCCTCCTGCGATTGCGTGTGCATCGCCGTGCCAACGCCCCTGGATGGGCATCAGCAGCCGGATATCAGCTATGTGCGCTCCTCGGCGGAAAGCATTATGCCCCATATGCACAGGGATATGCTGGTGGTGCTGGAGTCCACCACCTACCCCGGCACCACGGAGGAGCTGGTGAAGCCCATTTTGGAAAAGAGCGGGCTTACCTGCGGCGTGGATTTTTACCTGGCGTTTTCACCCGAGCGGGTGGATCCCGGCAACCTGATTTATAAAACCAAGAACACGCCAAAGGTTGTGGGCGGCGTTACGCCGGAGTGCACCGATATTGCCGCCACCCTGTACGAGGCTGTGCTGGAAGCGCCCGTGCACCGCGTCAGCAGCCCCGCCGTGGCGGAAATGGAAAAGATTTTGGAAAACACCTACCGCAACGTAAACATTGGGCTGATCAACGAGCTGGCCATCCTGTGCAACCGCATGGGCATCAACATTTGGGAGGTTGTGGAGGCGGCGAAGTCCAAGCCCTATGGCTTTCAGGCGTTCTATCCCGGCCCGGGCCTGGGCGGGCACTGCATCCCGCTGGACCCGTATTACTTGAGCTGGAAGGCGCGCGAGTTTGGCTTTCATACCTCCATGATTGAAAGCAGCATGATCATTAACGACCGCATGCCCGAATACTGCGCGCAGCGCGCCATGGGCGCGCTCAACGAGCAAAAGAAGGCCATGAACGGCGCGAAGGTGCTGGTGCTGGGCGTGGCCTACAAGCAGGATATTGACGACTACCGCGAAAGCCCCGCCATCCGCGTGATTGATAGCCTTCGCAAGCTGGGCGCGGAGGTTTGCTTCTACGACCCCTATATCGCGCAGTACAGGGAGGGCGGCAAGGTGGAAACCGGCATTCCCGCGCTCACGGCGCAGGCGCTTGAGGAGGCCGACCTGGTAATGGTGACCACCGCGCATACCACCGTTGATTATGCGTTTGTGGCGCGGCATGCCAAGCTGGTGTTTGATACCAAAAACGCCATGAAAAATATAAAAGACCGCGAGAACATTCGCTTGCTGTAAGCGCGAAAGGAGCTTAGCGATGAAGGAAAGGCTTCGTTACGCGCTGATTGGCTGCGGCCGCATCGCGCCCAACCATATCGCCGCGGCGATGAACAACGCGCAGGATATGGAACTGTGCGCGGTGTGCGACCCCGTGCCCGAGCATATGGAAACGGTGCTTGCCCCAGTTGAGGAAGGCGCGCGGGCAAAGGTGCGCCGCTATACGGAGTACCGGGAAATGCTCGCCGCCGAGAAGCCCCAGCTGTGCGCCGTGGCCACAGAAAGCGGCAAGCATGCCTCTATCGGCCTGGACGCGCTGCGCGCGGGCGCGAATGTGATTATTGAAAAACCCCTGGCCCTGTCCCTTTCGGACGCGCGGGCGCTGATTCAGGAGGCGGACGCGCGGAATGTAAAGCTGTGCGCCTGCCATCAGAACCGGTTTAATAAGTCCATCCAAAAAATACGCACGGCGGTGGAGGAAGGGCGCTTTGGGCGCATGCTGCACGGCACGGCGCATATCCGCTGGAACCGCGGGCCCTCCTATTACGAGCAGGCGCCGTGGCGCGGAACCTGGGAGCAGGATGGCGGCGCGCTGATGAACCAGTGCATCCACAATATAGACCTGCTACGCTGGATGATGGGCGATGGGGTGGACGAGGTAATGGCCTATACCGATAACCTTAACCACGCCTATATCCAGGCGGAGGACCTGGGTATGGCGCTGATTCGCTTTTCCAGCGGCGCTTATGGCATTGTGGAGGGCACCACCAACGTATATCCCCATAATTTGGAAGAAACGCTGTACCTGTTTGGGGAAAACGGCACCGTGAAAGCGGGCGGCAAGAGCGTAAACATCATTGAGGAGTGGGATTTCCGCGACGGGCGCGGCGACCCCGCCACCATCAAGATGCAGTTTGGCGAAAACCCGCCCAATGTGTACGGCTATGGCCACACGCCGTTGTATGCCGATATGATCGCCGCGATTCGGGAAAACCGCGCGCCCTATGTGGATGGCCGCGCGGGCATGCGCGCGCTGGAGCTGGTGCTGGCGATTTACCGCTCGGCCGCCGAGCACAGGCCGGTGAAGCTGCCGCTTGAGGACTGCGCGACCATCGATTTTGAGGGGCGGTTTGGACGATGAAGGCGTATGTACACCCCACCGCCGTGGTGGATGAGGGCGCACAGCTGGGCGAGGGCACCAAGGTATGGCACTTTTGCCATGTGGAGGGCAGCGCGCGCATAGGCAAGGGCTGCTCCATCGGGCAGAACTGCTATGTGGGCAGCCGTACCGTGATTGGCGACGGCTGCAAGCTGCAAAACAACGTGAGCATTTATGAGGGCGTTACGCTGGGCGACGGCGTGTTTTGCGGCCCAAGCTGCGTATTTACCAACGACCTCACTCCCAGGGCGCGTTATCCCAAAGGGCATGAGCGCTTTGTGCCCACCCAGGTGGAGGACGGCGCGAGCATCGGGGCCAACGCAACGGTGGTATGCGGGCACCGCATTGGCCGCTGCGCGATGATTGGCTCGGGCGCGGTGGTTACGCGCGACGTGCCGCCGCACGCGCTGATGCTGGGCGTGCCTGCCAGGCCGAGCGGCTTTGTGTGCACCTGCGGCGCGCTGCTACGCGGCGCGTTGCGCTGCGAAGCGTGCGGCAGGCGCTATGAACCGGATGGGGAAGGGCTAAAAGAGGTGGATGCGGATGCAGTTCCATGACCTGGGAGCGCAGTACCGGGCGCTGAAGGCGGAAATTGACGCCGGTATGGCGGAAGTAATTCAGGAAAGCCAATTCATTCTGGGCCCACAGGTGGCGCGGCTGGAGGAACGGCTAAGGGAGGATGTGGGCCGGGCCCACTGCGTAACCTGCGGCAACGGCACCGACGCGTTGGAGCTGGCGCTGATGATGTGGGGCATAGGCCCCGGGGACGCGGTGTTTGCCCCGGACTTTACGTATTTCGCCTCCGCCGGCTGCGCAAGCGCCGTGGGCGCGGAGTTAATTCCGGTGGACATCGACCTGGCAACCTTCAACATGTGCCCGGACGCTTTGGAAAGCGCCATAGCGCGCGTGGAGGCGGAGGGGCGCTTCCGGCCCCGCGTGGTAATCGCTGTGGACTTGTTTGGCCAGCCCGCCGACTACATCCGCATAGGGGCCATTGCCAAGGCGCACGGCATGCTGGTATTGGAGGATGCGGCCCAGGGCTACGGCGGCGCGATTGGCAGCCGCAACGCCTGCTCCTTTGGCGACGCGGCCATCACCTCCTTTTTTCCGGCCAAGCCGTTGGGCTGCTATGGCGACGGCGGCGCGGTGTTTGTGGACGACGCCCGGTTGGACGCGCTGCTGCGCTCGCTGAGGGCCAACGGCCGTGGGGAAACGGATAAGTACGATAACCAGCGCATTGGCATGAACTCAAGGCTGGATACCTTGCAGGCGGCGGTGCTTTTGCCCAAGCTGGACGCTTTGCGGCGCTATGAGCTAACGGCGCTGGACGCGGCGGCCCAAAAGTATACGCAGGCGCTGGCGGGGCATGTGCGAACGCCCGCCCTGCCTGAAGGCTACAAAAGCAGCTGGGCGCAGTACAGCATCCTGCTTGAGGGCCGCGCGCAGCGCGACGGGGCCCAGCGCCATTTGAAGGAGCAGGGCATTCCCAGCATGATCTACTACCCGCGCGGCATTCATCAGCAAACCGCGTATGCCGGTAAGCATTTCATGGATGAATGGTATCCCAACACGCTCAAGGCGTGCAATTGCATCCTGGCGCTGCCAATGCATCCGTATCTGACGGATGCGGACATAGGCAGCGTGACGGAGGCGCTGTGCGGTTATCTAAGGAAACGGTAAAGGAACCAAGGCGGTTGCGTCGTTTGCAAACGCCTTTAGACGCTGGATGGTATCGCTGAGCTTTTCGCCGTGATGATTTGGCCTGGCTGCGGCGGCTACGAGTTGCCCGCAAGAGGAAAAAGGCTTGCGGATATCGAAGTATCATATAACCCTTTTGGGGACGCCGGCAGCGACGCCGGCGTCCCTTGGCTTATCCCTATTGCAAGGAGGTTGGGAAGGATGTTGGTACGCGCGTTAGCTTCAGGAGATGATTTTGACGCGGTTGGCCGCGTGTACGCAGAAAGCTGGAAGGCAAGCTATCGCGGCATTCTGCCCCAGCACTTTTTGGATAAGCTGACGCATGACCGATGGAGCGCCATGCTGAACGCGGATCCCTCGTCATCCCTGGGGCTGTTTGACGGCGATAGGGTGGTTGGCACGGCCATGGTGAGCTTTGCCCGCGAGCCGGGGCGCGAGGGCTATGGCGAGATTGTGAGCATCTACCTGCTGCCGGACTATGCGGGGCGCGGCTATGGCCGCCTGCTGATGGAGGCGGCGTTTGAACGCCTGCGCTCCGATGGGGCGGAAAACGTATGCCTGTGGGCGTTTAGTAAAAATACGCGGGCAGAAGGCTTTTACGAGCACATGGGCTTTGTGCGCAGCGGCAGGGTGCAAACCGAAGCCTTCGGCGGAGAAACGACGGAGCTGACGGAATTTGTGCGCGGCCTAAAGGGTTGAGCATGCAATGCGGCCTAAGAAAGACGATTATGAGAGGAAGGCGTTCGAGCCTATGAGAAAACGCTTGAAAACCCTTGCTTGCACGGCGCTTATCGCGGCAATGTGCCTAACGCTGCTTCCCACCGGGCAAACAGCCGTAGCAGTAGCCAAAACGCTCACGGTTTCGTTCCAGGTAACCACCTACCAAAACCGCGCGCGTTCCGCGCTGAAGCTGATTAACCAATACCGTCAGAAAAATGGCCTGGACGCGCTGGTGATGCTTGCGGATTTGGAGAAGGTGGCTATCCAGCGCGCGGCGGAGCTGTTTGTGTTTTTTGATCACGCGCGACCGGATTTGACGGATTATGATACGGCGGACGACGGCTATGCGCGGCTCAAGGGCTGCACGGCCGTGGGCGAGTGCATCGCCGCGGGCTATTCCAAGGCAGAGGACGCGGCGGCAGATTGGCTGGAAAACGCGCCGGACATGCTTCTGGACGGCGATTTTACCCATGCCGGGCTTGCCTGCGTGCAGGTGAAGGGCAGTTATAACGAATATTATTGGGCGCTGTACTTACAGGGGCAGGCGGACGCCGCAGGGCTTACAAAGGCGGCTAGCACCGCCAAGGCGGGCGCAACGCGCAGCATGAAGGTGGAGATTGCCAAGGGCATGTACGCCCGCGCGGATAACAGCCACAAGCGTTTTGAGCTGCGCGTGGCGGATATGAACCTGAAAACCAAAACCTCCGCCCAGCCCACGGTATACCTGTATGACCGCTATGATGTGCAAATCGGCAAATGCGAACTGGCGGATTTAACCTTCAAAAGCGGGAATACCGGCGTGTTTACCGTTTTGCAGGACGGAACCGTAAAGCGCAAAAAGAACGGTACGGCAACCCTGACCGTAAAGGCCGACGGCCTGGACGCCGCCAGCTGCACCGTGACCATTGGCGGCAGCGGAGCGGATGGGGCCGTTACGGCCGCCACCATTGGCGACGCGCAGCCTGAGCTTGCGCTGAAGGAATACGCCAAGCATGTAACGCTAAGCGCCTATGTAAAGGGCGCGTCGGGCTATGTGCTCTACCGCGCCGCCAGCAAGAACGGAACCTATACCAAGGTGGACGAGCAGGCCACCACCCAGCGCTGGACGCAGAAGCTAGCGAAAGAGGATATCAGCCGCACCTATTACTACAAGGTGCGCGCCTATAAGAACAGCAACGGCAGGCGCGTGTACAGCGCGTACAGCGACCCGGTGAAGGTGGCTCCCTAAAGCAAAATGGTAAAAACCGCCGCTTGAGGCTAACGGCCATAAGCGGCGGTTTTGTATTCCTTTGAAGGGCAAGGAAGGCAGGTTATATCCGCTGTGCGGGTATTGCCGCCTACTCTTCCTGCGCAAGCGCACAATCCTTGAAGCGGATGAGCGCAACGTCTTGCAGCTCCAGATTGTCCTGCCGGTCGTTCACACGCTTTTGGGAGCGCTCGTGCAGGCCCACATACCAGGCCTCGCCCTGCCAGGTGAACATTTCCAGGCTCCATACATTATCCTTGAGGGGTTCGCATTGACGGGTTTCGATTCGCTCGCCCTGTTCGTTTATCAGGGTAAAGCGAATATGGGTGCGGGTTTTCTCCTGCCACGTGCGAAGAAATACAAACCCCTCGTCGCAGGGGGTAAAGCAATTACCGGCGTCCCATGGCACATCCAGCTCCCACGCCAGCTCGCCGGAGGCGTTCAGGCGCAGCAGGCGCTGCCGCTCCTGCTCATAGTCGCTCCAGAGGCACAGCAGGCCGCCGTTTTCAAGCAGGCTGGCGCAGCTAAATCCGCCCGAGGCGTAGGCTTCGGAGGTGAAGCGCCACAGCTCATGGCCCTGCATATCGATGCGGGCGATGGCGCAGGGCCTCGCATTGACCGGCTTACCGTCGCTCACGGCGCGGCCAAGAACAATATGGCCATCCTCCGTGGGAAGCAGGCTTGCAATGCCTCCGAAGCCGGATACGTAATCCTTCTTGTCCCTATCCAGCGGGAAAACGCCGCTCTCGTTGGCAAACGAATCCCCCTCATCCTGGCTGTCAAATACGTAGCCGTTCGCCATTCTTCCTTTGACAAGATCCAGCTCCAAGGGCAGCGGCGTTTTGGCAAGCAATTCGCCGTCCTGTGAAAAGGAATGAATGGCGATTTCCTGCGTTACCTGGCTGGGCGAGTTATAAAATAACACCGTGATGCGGCCATCCGGCTGTACGACGGGCAAAACGTAGCGCGTGGTGCCCTGCGTATCGTCATGGTATTCCCAGGCAGTTTCGCCCCCGGGTTCGAGGCAGAGAAGCCAGGCGCGCGTTTGGCGCTTGATTGCGTCGGAGCCATTGGCGGCCTGCTGGCTGTAACCGCTTAGGAGCAGATTGCCGTTGGGCAGTTCCGTCGCTTCATAGACGGTATCCTGATAGTCGCCGCCAAAATACAGCACGCTACCCACGCGCTCGTGCGCCAGGGCGGGAAAAGCAAGCGAAAGCAGCAAAAGAACAAGGAACGTGGCTTGGAACAAGCAAAGCTTCTTCATAAGATAGGAAGCACCTCCTGTGTATGTAAGATGTGTCCGTTTCGTACCGTCGCATTCATACTACACCTTGTCTTATACAGATGTCAACCCTTGGAAGGGTAGTTGTTACAATCCAAACATTTTGCGAAAGCTTGTTGACAGATTATAAGACATGGTGTAATATAACACCGTCTGTAAGACGTACCGTCTTATAAAAACAAGGAGATTGGCGCTATGAAATCACAACGCTTGCCCGATACGGAATTTGAGATCATGAGCTTTTTATGGGATCAAACCCCGCCGGTAACCACGGGCATGGCCATGGAGGCGCTGGGGCGCAAGCATGGCTGGAAAATCCAAACGGTGGTCACGCTGTTTGCCCGGCTTACTGAGCGCGGCTTTTTGCGCGTGGAACGGGGCGCAGGGCGCGAACGCTCGTTTTACCCCATCATCAGCCGGGACGAATACCTGCGCATGGAAACGGAAAGCTTTGTGGAGCGTTACCACCGCAACAGCTTCAAAAGCCTGCTAACCGCTTTGGAGAGCGAACGGCTGACCGAAAGCGACCTGGATGAGCTGGCGGCATGGCTGGATAAGCAGAAAGGGGGCGGCGGGCAATGAGGGGCTATTGCATTGCGATGCTTTCCACAGGCGCTGGGCTTACGGTGCTGATTCTTGTATATCTGGCCCTGCTGCCGGCGCTGGAAAAGCGCTATTCGCCGCGCGGCTTGTACGGCGCATGGGTTGCGCTGGCAGTTGGCTTGCTGATTCCCTTTACACTCCTTTTCTCCAGGCCGGCGCTGAAGGTAACGCTGCCCACGGCGCTTTCGCGGCCCGTGGTGGAAAATACCGCGGCGGAAGCAAGCATGGACGGCACGCTTTCCCTGCCTGACGAGGCGCGGATTGCCCAGGCGGCGGGCGCCGGCAGCGTAAGCCTGGCCCAGGCCGGGGCGGGCGCGCGGAGTGCGGACGCCGCGCCCCTGGACTGGTTGCAGGTGCTGTGCTGGATATGGCTGGCGGGCGCGGCTGTAATGCTTACGCTGCTTATGCTTAGCCACGCGCGTTTTATGCGCGCGGTGCGCCGCTGGCGCAAGCCCTGCGAGGCGGAGGGGTACCAGGCCATGCTGCGCAAGTGCATGGCGGAAATGGGCGTGTGCACACAGGTAGGGCTGTGGCTATGCCAGGCGGTGTCCAGCCCCATGCTTATTGGCTTTGCGCGTCCGGCCATCCTGATACCGGATACGGCGCTGGGCCTGGACGAATTGGCGCTTGTGCTGCGCCATGAGCTTACGCACCTCAAGCGCAGGGATTTGCTGGTAAAGGCGTTGGTCATGGCGTGCTATACGCTGCACTGGTACAATCCCCTGGTGTGGCTTATGGGCCGCAGCGTGTGTTATTACCAGGAGGCCTCCTGCGACAGCCTTGTGACCGCCCGGGCGGACGAGGAGGAGCGCCGCTTCTATTCCGAAACAATCATCCGTGTAATCCGGCGGCAGACGCGCGCCCGGACGGCGCTGTGCACCTCCTTCTACGGCGGCAGGAACGGCATGAAGCGCCGCATCCTTAGCATTATGCAGGGAGCGGGCCGCCGCACGGGCAGCGCCCTTTGCGTAGCCGCGGCGCTTCTGGCGGTGCTGGGCGGCAGCGCGCTGGCGCTGGAGGTGGGCAAGCTGAGCGTATTCCCGCAAAACGCCTGGGTGCATTCCTCCGAAACCGTGGGCACGGTAATGCTGGATAAGCCTACGGCCAACGATTTGAACTGCCCCATGGGCATTTACCTCAACGGCACGCCCGTTGTTGTGACGGAGCTGCGCGAAAGCAGCTCCCCAGAGGAATGGAACTGCAAGGAGGGCGAGGCGAACTGGGCCCATGTGCTCATAGGCGGCGATGGGGAGAGGACGGGTATCGGCGGCTGGATACCGCTGCGCGACCTCGCCTTTGGCTGCACGGACGCGCTGCCCACGGCGGAACTGGCGATGCAGGGAAGCACGGCGCACACCACCCTGTATACGCTGAACGACCGTGAATCCGATGTGGCGCGCATAGAACCCAACGGCACGACGGTACAGGTGCTGGGCCAGCTGGACGATTGGCTGCACGTGGCGCTTGAGGACAAGGGCGTGTTTATGCTGCTGCGGGACGCAAGGCTATCCGGCGAGGCGGATGGGCTGCTTTACGAGCTGCTGCCCGACCGTTTCAGCGGCACGACGCGCCACGAGTATGACGCTGGGCGTATTTTTGGCCGGTTGGTGGAGGAAAAGCAGCAAAGATACGGCGGGCTGGCGCTGGAATACTGGTCTGTGGAGGATAAGGCATGGTACGGCCAGCTTGAGGAGGAATTCCTGGGCAGCCACGACCATTACTACCTGATGCCCGGCGAGGACGATTTGCCCCTGGAAAAAGCGCAGGCGATCGCGTTGGATGCGTATGCCAGGGCGTTGGGCCGCGAGCGCGTGGCAGCAGACGAGGTGGATTTGTACCCCGGGTTTTACCGCAAGGGGTACAGCGAGCCGCTGCACTGGGGCTTTATCATCTGCCCCAAGGGCGGCACGGAGTGGTTTGGCTATGTAACGGTTGCCTCGCCCGGCGGCGAGGTGGAAAGCGTGGACGTTTTCGCTCTGCCGGAGGGGAACGGGTAAGACTAGGGGGCGCCTTTCAAAAAACAGCCCGTCGCACGCGTGCGACGGGCTGTTTTGGGTATAGCGCTGTAAAAAATCAGCCAAGCTGCTGCCCGCAGTTGGGGCAGAACTTTGCGCCGGGGGCAGTCTGCTGGCCGCAGCCGGGGCAGAACCTGGCGGCGGACGCCTGCTGCGCGCCGCATTCAGGGCAGAACTTGCTGCCGGCGGGAATGGGCCTGCCGCAGGCGGTGCATGCGGCCTGGGCGCTTTGCTGCGGCGCGGAAGCGGCCTGCATGCTTTTCGTAAACAGCTGGCCCATCATAGCGCCCGCGCCCATGCCGACGCCCATTCCGGCCATGCCGTTGCCGCCGGGGTTGTTGGCGGCCTCGCGCATGGCCTCCGCCGCCTGGAACTGGGTATACTTGTTCAAATCGCCTGCCACGCCCATGGAGGTGCGCTTGTCAATGGCCTTTTCCACTTCCTCGGGCAGGCTGATGTTTTCAATCACAAAGCCGGTAAGGGCAAGGCCCAGCGCCTCCACCTTGGGGCTGAGCGCCTGCTGAACGTACTGACCAAGCTCCGTATAGTTGGCGGCCAGATCCAGCGCGGGAATTTTGCTTTGGGCAATCGCGTCGCTAAGCCCGCTAACCACCACGCTCTTGATTTGGCCCTCCACGCCCTCCACGGTGAACAGGGCGCTGGTGCCGAATACCTCCTTCATGAAGGCTGCGGGATCCTTCACCCGGAAGGAGAAGGAGCCGAACGCGCGGATGCGGATCATGCCAAATTCCGCGTCGCGCATCATTACAGGGTTCGCGGTGCCCCATTTGCGGTTCATAAACTGCTTGGTGTTTACAAAGTACAAATCGCTTTTAAAGGGGGAGTTAAAGCCGAACTTCCATGCCTTCAGCGCGGTCATAACGGGCATATTCTGGGTGGTGAGCTCGTGACGGCCGGGGCCGAACACATCGGCCAAACGGCCCTCATTCACAAAAACGGCGGCCTGGCTTTCCCGCACGGTGAGCTGCGCGCCCATCATGATCTCCTTGCCGTTCATATCGTATTTATGCACCATGGTGTTGGCGGAATCGTCCGTCCATTCAATTACATCGATAAGCTGGCCTTTTACGATATCAAAAATTCCCATATGATACTCCTTTCAAACCGCTTTCGTTTTACACTATGCCGGAGGGCGCGTACGGATTGCCGCCATCCGCCGCAAAGGCCTCCAAACCGGGCAGGCGGCGCGTTTCCAGCACCTTGAGCGAAAGCCCCAGATAATGCTGGATTTGATCGACCGTTTCCTGGATGTATTCATAGGCGGCGTTTTCGCTTACGCCGTCCTCCAGGCTTAGGGGATAGCATAGCACGCGCACCTCCTCCTGCGAAACCACGGCCACATGGATGCGCATACCGCCGTGCTCGCGGCCAAAAAAGTTGCGCAAGGCGATTTCCAGCCGCTCGCTGCCATAGTGCCAGCGGTCAGCCAGGAAGGAATCGTCTACCGACAGGCCAAGGCGGGCCAGTACGCAGGGCACGCCCAGCCGCGTGTCGCAGCGGTACAGGCGCAGCTGCCGGGCCAAATCCCCCGCCGTGGGGATCAATCCGCCGATCACCTTGCGCAGCCAGCGCTCGCGCTGCAAATCCAGCTTGTGCGTATCGTCATACTCATCGTTGGAATCATCCGCTTTCAGGCGGGTGAGCAGGCTGGATGCCTCCCGCACGGTTTGAAGCTGCTCCTGTGCTGTGCGCTCGATCTGGAAGATAGGCATATCGGGATAGTGCTCGTCCAGATAGGCGTACAGCGCCTCAAAGGCGGGCGCGTCATCCATGGCGATAGCGTCGATGGGGTGCTTGTGCATGCACTCCACGGCCTCCTCCACGCTGGAGCGCAGCCTTGGAGGCTTAATGCCCATGGCTTCCCAGCCCTCCATGGAGGAAAACATATCCTTCACGCGCTGCTCATCTGTTACAATCAAAAGCCTGTACACGCATTTACCTCCGTATTATGGTCAATAGGTCACAATCATTATACAATGACGTTAGGCAAATTTCAATGGCTGGGGAAATTTGCAGCTATACGCCTAGAGAATAAGCCAGCCCTCCTCCCAAACGATGCGCTCAAGCCCGTGATACCGCCTAAGAAGCTGCAACTCGTCCTCAAGCGCCCATAAAAAGCGGTTTGTCACGTGAAAATCCGCTTCGGGCCAAAAGCGCTTCACACGCAGCACGCCCTCGCGGCGGTCGCATGCGGGCTCGATACGTCCGGCAAAGCGGTCGCCGTATATGACGGGCAGCACGTAGTAGCCGTAGCGCCGCTGCGCCTCGGGCGTGTAGATTTCCCATTTATACAGGTAATGAAACAGCGCGGCAATCAGCCTGCGGTCCCACAGGAGGCAGTCCAGAGGGGCCAGCAGGCGCGCCTGTTTTTCCATGGGCATGGAGCAGCGCCCAAGCCTGTCCGCTTCCCCGGAAAGCAGGTATAGCGGCCGTGTAACGCCCTCCACGTTCACGGCGGTAATCGCGCCCTCCCTTTCAAGGGCTGCGAAAGCCTCCTCGCGCGCCTGCGCGGTAAGCCCCTCCACACCCAGCCAGGCGTCGCTTGGCGCGTTCCACATAAGGCCTACCGCGCCAATACGGCGCTTTACCTGCCACTTTTGCCTGTGCGCCGCGGTGGGAAAAGGGTCGGGCGCGTCCAAAAGCGCCTGGGGCAGGCAATCCCGCGCCAGCGCATAGCTTTTTATCGTGCCGGTTTTATGGTGCACCACAAGCTCGCCGCGAAAATACAGCGTTTCCAGCGCGGCGCGGCCCAGGGAGGCCGCGCTCCAGTACCAGTCCGTCTTTTGGGGCAGGTTTAGCTCCTGCGCGCTTAGGCAGCCGCGCTCGTGCACAAGCTTCAAAATATCGGGGATCAGCGGCTCCACAGCCTCGCTGGAGCGCGTGCGCTGCTGGAAGCCCCGCCGCACAAACGCCATGCAGGGCCAGTCCTGCGTAAGCATAAGGCACATGTTTTTGTCAAAGGCGTCCAAAAGCAGGCGGCGGCCATACAAAAGCTCCTCCAGCATGGGCTTGGAAAAGCCGTGCACGCGCGCCAAAAGCGCTAGCTCATGGCTTTTGCCGCATACGTCCACAGGGTCATACTGCACGCAGCCCACCTGACGCACGTATTCCAGCACGCCTGCGCTTCCGCGGAGGCGCCGCGCGCCCATCAGGCCATGCCGTTCCATTAGAAAGCGGCACGCCTGCGCCTTTGGGATTGTAACCATACGTCCGGCCCCCGTCCTATCAATCCCCTTCAGCATAGCACACAGAACAAGCGTTCGTCAACTGTAAAAAAGGCTTGTCACCTTGGGAGGAAAATGGTATAGTGTACACGAAAAAACGGATGGATGGGTGAAAAGTTTCATGCAAAAAGGTTGCTGGACATATAAAAAGGCCGCGCTGGTTGTGCTGATGATGCTTTGCATAGCCCTTTTGCCGGGCATGGCCGCGGCTGCGCAGGCTGAAGCCGTACTACAAAAGGGCGACAAGGGCGAAGATGTGCTTTTGATGAAGCAGCGCCTGTTTGAGCTTGGGTATATGAATACCTCCAAGCTTAACGACAGCTTTAGCAGCGAGGTACAAAAGGCACTCAAGCGCTTCCAGAAGGCCAACGGCTTGGATGCAAGCGGTGTTTTGGACGCCGCAACAGCCCAGCGCCTGTATGCAGAGGACGCGGCGGGCTGCTTTGACACGGTGCTGGCCGCGCCCGTACTGCCGGAGATCGCCTGGCCTGAACGCGACGCGGAGGGCTACCTGGCGCAGGCGGGCGAGTTTTGGTACGAGGATGACGAGGGCGGCTTCTGGGCCTATCTCACGCGCGATTTGCAAATTACCATTCTCAAACGGGAGGACGAGAGCATCCCCCTGGAATGGTTTGAAACCGATATCCGCCTGCGCGGGCAGGAAAAGCTGCTGACCATGGAAAACAACCCGGAAAGGCCGGGTACGCGTTTTCGCTACCCGTATGACATGGCCACGGATAGCGGATATGTGCTGGGATTCTCGGATGATTTTTACGGCCACCGCATGTATCAAAAGGAAAAGGTGGGCATCGTGATCCGCGATGGCGAGTTGCTTGGCGATCAGACGTACTCAAAGCGCCTGCACAACCTGCCTAACCTGGATATGATGGCCCAGTTTGCCGACGGCAGCCTGATTGCCTACCGCTGCGCCGAGATAACCGCGCAGGAGCTGGTGGATAAGGGCGCGGTAAACGTATACTGCTTTGGCCCGGTGCTGGTGAAGGACGGCGAGATGGATTCCATGGTGCTGGAGGGCTGGTATGAAACAAAATCCCCGCGCCAGGCGCTGGGGATGTACGATCCGGGGCATTATTTGCTGCTGAGCGTGCTGGGCCGCATGGACTCAAGCGAGGGCACGGGATTGATTCGCCTCACGCGCATGCTTAAGGCGCGGGGCGTTCAGGAGGCGCTCAACCTGGATGGGGGCAATACCATGGCGCTGGTGTTCCGGGGCCGCATGCTCAATCAGCTTGCCACCTGGAAGAACAAAAAATTTGTACGAACGGTTTCCTCGCTCATTGGCGTGGGGCAAACCGTGTATCAGCCATCGGAGGAACAGCCTTAACGGTATTCGCCCACCAGCCGGTGGCACAGCCATTCGCTTGGGGTTTCCTGCCCAAGGGCCCACATCATTTTGCATACGGCGGCCTCGGTGGTCATATCCCGGCCGCTGCGCACATACTCCCGCAGAAGGCCCCTGCCGACCTCGTAAATGCTGAGGTCGGCTTTTTCGTACAGGCATTGGCTTACCACCAGCACCTGCACCCCGCTTTCCCCCAGCTCCTGCATGGCGCGCACCAGGTTGCGGCGGATGTAATGCAGCCCGCCCAGGCCAAACGCCTCGATCACCAGGCCGCGATAGCCCGCGCTCTGCACGAAGCGGAGCACATCCGGCGAGGTGCCGGGAACCAGCTTGAGCAGGAACACGCGCGGGTCAATGCCGTCGCGCAGGCGGTAAGGCTCGTGCGCATGCAGGGGCAGGTAGGGCTGGGGATGGGTGAAGTGCACGCCGTCCACGTCAAAATGGCCCGCCATGGGCGCATTCACGCTGGAGAAGGCGTCCATGGAGGTGGTATGCGTTTTTACGCAGCGCACGCCGGAAATGAGGCGGTCGCCAAAGCAGACGTATACGCCGGGCACGCCCGCCATGGCCGCGGTGAACGCGCGCAGCAGGTTTAGCCGGGCGTCCGTAAGCGGATGGGAGAGCGGCAGCTGCGAACCCGTTAGAATAACCGGCTTGCCCGCGCCCGCCAGCATGAAGGAGAGCGCGGCGGCTGTGTAAGCCATGGTATCGGTGCCGTGGGTGATGACCACGCCGTCGCAGGCGACAAGCGCGTCGTTCACGGCGCGGGCCAGCACGCACCATTCCTCCGGCTGCATGTTACTGGAATCCATCAGGAATACATCCCTGGGTTCAACCTCGCAGGGCAGCGCGCCGCCGATGGCTTCAAGCAGGCCGCAGGCGCGCAGGGTAGGCGCAAGCCCGTTTGGACCGGGCGTGCAGGCAATGGTGCCGCCCGTGGCCAATAGCGCTACCTTCATGCATTACCACTCCTGAGGCGCGTACAGAACAACCGCGTTCTGTGCGCGCGTTTTCTTCAGGTCGATCAGCCGTTGGTTGCGGCTGCCGCAAAAGTTCAATTCCAGCGAGCGCTCCTTGAGCACAAAGGGCCCGTCCACCAGCACGTCGGCCTCGCTAAGCAGGGCGGCCACGGCCTCGTCGGCCTGCGCCATATCGCACAGCTTTTCATAGGTGTAGCCGGAATACACCCATACCGTAAGCCCCTTTGCATGCGCGCGCCGCGCCAGCTCCCAGCAGGCGGCGGGTTGGGCAAAGGGCTCGCCGCCGCTGAGGGTAATGCCGTCCAGCAGAGGGTTCCCGGTAAACTTCTTTTCAATATCGTCAAGCGTCCATTCGGTTCCCGCGTCAAAGGCATGGCTGTTGGGGTTGTGGCAGCCCTCGCAGTGATGCGGGCAGCCCTGCGTGAAAATGGCCGTGCGAAAGCCTGGGCCATCCACGATGGAATCGGTCACAAGGCCATATAAGCGCATGGAAACAGGCGTTTCAATCATCGGACATATCCCCTTTTTGTTTCATGTGTGTAAGCTCCGCGCAGCTGCCCGCCATGGGGCAGCCCGAGCAGCCCCCGCATCCGCAGCGCCTGCCGCGGCCGCGCAGCATGCGCATGAGCAGGAAAAGGCCGTAGCCAATCACCACGGCGGGAATCAACACGTTTAAAACCTGTGCAAGCAAGGGAATGGGCTCCTTTCCAAGGGCTTAGCCCAAGCCCAGCAGGCGGCCCAGCTGGAATACCAGCGTGGCCAGCAGCCAGGCAAGCCCCGTTTGCGCCGCCACTGCGCCCACGGCCCAGCGGCCGCTTTCCATTTCGCGCCGCATGGCGGCGAAGGCGGCCACGCAGGGCATATAAAGCAGCACGAACACCAGGAACGAAACCGCCGCCAGCGTGCTTGGGAAGATGCTTTGCAGCGAGCTGAGCATTTGGGCGCTTTCAGCATCCACGCCGGCCAGTACGGCCAGGGTGCTCACCACGCTTTCCTTGGCCATTACGCCGGTAAGCACCGCCGTGGAGGCCTCCACCGAGCCGAAGCCCGCCGGGCGGAACACGGGCGCGATGAAGCCGGCGATTACGCCAAGCATGCTGTGCGCCACGTCCTGCGCGGGGGCAAGGCTGAAGGTGAAGCTTTGCAAAAACCACACTACCAGCGTTGCCAGGAAGATGACCGTAAACGCGCGCTTGAGAAAATCCTTGGCCTTATCCCACATCTGCCGGGCCACATTGGCGGGGGTGGGCAGGCGGTAGCTGGGCAGCTCCATAATGAAGGGCGCGGCGTCGCCATGGAAAACCGTGCGCTTGAGCACAAGCCCCGAACAAATGGCCACCACGATGCCCGTAAGGTAAAAGGCGCTCATTACCAGCACCTGGTTGCCGGGGAAAAACGCGCGCGTGAACAGCGCATAAATAGGCACCTTCGCGCCGCAGCTCATAAAGGGCGTGAGCATAATGGTAAAGCGGCGGTCGCGCTGGGTGTTCATGCTGCGGGCGCTCATTACCGCGGGCACAGTGCAGCCAAAGCCCATCATCATGGGGATGAAGCTGCGGCCGTTCAGGCCCAGCTTGCGCAGCGGGCGGTCCATCAGGAAGGCGGCGCGCGCCATGTAGCCGCTGTCCTCCAGGATGGAAAGCAGCAGGAACAAAATTAGAATGGTAGGCAGGAAGGAAAGCACGCTCCCTACCCCTGTGCATACGCCGTTAATCAGCAAATCCCGCCCCCATCCGGCTACGCCCCAGCCTGCCAAAGCGCCGGAGAGCAGGTCTATGCCGTTATCCACCAGGGCGGAAAAGCCGTCCGCTATCCATGTGCCCAGCGGCCCGAAGGTGATGTAGAACACAAGCAGCATCATGGCCAAAAACACGGGGATGGCCAGCACAGGGTGGGTGAGCACGTTATCGATTCTGTCGGTCAGGGTATCGCCTTCGGCGCTGCCACGGGTATAGCAGGTGGAAAGCAGCTTTTCAATAAAGGTATAACGGGTGTCCGCCATGACGGCGGCGCGTTCCATGCCCACCTCCCGCTCCATGGCAGATAGGATTTCCTCTATAATGTGCTTGGTATCCTCGCCCAGCTCAAGCTCCTCAAGCATGGGCTCGTCGCCCTCGAAAAGCTTGGTGGCGGCGTAGCGCGGCATAATGCCGTGCGCCATGGCGGGCTGCTCCACCAGGTGCTGGATGGCGTGCAGCGCCTTGTGCGCCGCGCCGCTGCAGATATCCAGCTTGCTGGGCAGCTGCCTGCATTCAGCCACCTGCATGGTGCGGCGCACCAGCTCGTCCAGGCCCTCGCCTTTGCGCGCGCATATGGCGATCACCGGCACGCCCAGGCCCTTTTCCAGGCCCTTGATATCGATCGCGTCGCCGTGGCTGCGCACCTCGTCCATCATGTTCAGGGCTATCACCACCGGGCGGCCCAGCTGCAAAAGCTGCAATGTCAGGTAGAGGTTGCGCTCCAGGTTGGTGGCATCCACAATGTTAATCACCACATCGGGCTTGTCGCGCACGATGTAGTTGCGGCTTACGATCTCCTCCAGCGAATAGGGGCTTAGGGAGTAGATGCCGGGCAGATCGACGATGGTTACGTCGGAATCCTCCTCGGGCACGCCGCCGGTTTTGCTTTCCGCACGCTTGCCGCGCCAGGAAAGGCCGATATGGGTTTGCGAACCATGGTGATGGTGCAGCATGGTGCCCGTTTTTTGCTCCACCGTTACGCCGGGCCAGTTGCCCACATGCTGGTTGCTGCCCGTAAGCTGATTAAAGAGGGTGGTTTTGCCGCTGTTCTGATTTCCTGCCAAAGCAAAGGTATAGCGCATGCAAAGATCGCTCTTTTCCGTTATGAATGTAGAATGCCTTAGGCCAGGCCAATTTTGCGCGCGTCCTCCAAACGCAGGGTAAGGGCATAGCCGCGCAGATGGATTTCCACAGGATCGCCCATGGGGGCGGTTTTTTGCAGGAGAACTTTTACGCCGGGCGTGATGCCCATGTCCAAAAGATGACGGTGCAGGGCGTCCTCGCCGCCTACGGTGCTTACCACGCCGCTTTCTCCGGGCTTGAGGTCCGCCAGGGTACGCGAAACGCTCATGATTGGATCTTCCTTTCCCAAAATGGCTTATAGGGATGCGCTTTGCGCTGCGGGCACAAGGACGGGCTCCAGCCCCTCCTCGCGCAGCCACTTGCGCAGCTCGTGCTCGATGATGTTGGCGGCGATTTCCGCGCCGTTTTCCATGCGCAGGCGTTCGCCGAGCTCCCGGGCGGCGACGCGGTATTTTTTGGTTTGGGTAAGCTGGGCGATGGCCTTGCTTAGGCGCGCCACGGTGAGCTTATCGCGCGGAAGCGGCTTGGGCCCAATGCCCAGGGCCTTTACGCGCTCGCCCCAGAAGGGCTGGTCGCCGCCAAAGGGGATGACCAGCGTGGGCTTTCCAGCCACGATGCCGGCCGCCGTTGTGCCCGCGCCGCCGTGATGCACCACGGCGCTTACGCGCCGGAACAGCCAGTCGTGGGGCACAAAATCCGCCACATAGATATCCTCGCGCGGGGGAATATCCACGCCGCCCCAGCCGGTGGAGAGCACGGCGCGCACGCCGCTTTGGCGCACGGCTTCCAAAACGATAGCCAGCGTAGCGCCCATGTCGCCGCTGGTCATGGAGCCAAAGCCGATGTAGATGGGCGCTTCCCCGGCGCTTAGAAAGGCTTCCAGTTCAGGCTCGGGCCGGAAATTGCTTGCCGCCTGGCCATCTAGCCAGTAGCCGGTCATGTGGATGTTTTCGCCCCAACGGGCGGGACGGGGCATGACGAGCGGGCTTATGGCGTAAAGCACGGGAATGGTGTGGCCGTTGAGCTCATAGGTGGGCGTGGCCTCAAGCTTGCGGGGGCTCATGCCGCGCGCGGCGCGCCAATCGGCCAGGTAATATTTTTCCAGCGTGCTGACCAGCAGATGACCAAGCTGGTAGCTGGCAAGGTTCCACGCCTTGCCAGCGTGCTGGCCCGGCGCCGAGGCAATGGGCGCGGCGGGGTTTTGATCCATGGGGAAATACTGCGTTTGGATATAGGGAACATGGCGCACCTCCGCCAGGGACTGGAACACCTGGCCAAAATAGGTGGCGATGATCGCCTCCGCATCGTCGCAGGCGGCTTCCAGGCCGGCCAGAAAGGGCTCAAGGATATCCTTCATGCCGTCGCGCACCTGCTTTAGAAAGCCCACGCCGTTGGCGCCGCTCATGAGATGGGACATGAGCTTTTTCACATCGCCAGAGATGGGCTTAAAGCGGAAGCCCTCCTTGAGCACGGCGGCCTCAAAATCGGAAAAGGCGCAGATGGCGATATCGTGACCGCGGGCCTTGAGCTCCCGGCCCAAGACGATATAGGGCCGCACATCGCCGGTAGAGCCTATGCAGATCATGGTAATCCTCATGCGCCGGGCACCCCCTAAAGGTATAATCAGTATACTTTCACAGTATAGCGCAGATACTGTCGAAATGCAATGGATGGTATGGGCCGCGCGAGGGTGGGCATGCTAAAGGGGACGCGGCGGCCAATAGCCCGCGCGGCAGCCTATCGATATCCCCCTGGGAGGCTTGGAGGGCCCGGGCCCTCCAAGTGCAATCCGAAGCTGGCGACATGCGCGCCGGCTTCGGAAGCCTTGCGCAGCAAGGTTTCCTTACGCCGTTTGCCGCCCGGCAAGCCTTAGGCGAGTAGGCAAACGGCGCTTCTTCGGCGGAAAAGACCGCCGCAGGCGGACTTTTTCGACGCTCGGACGCGGCGGCCAATAGCCCGCGCGGGAAAGGGAGTATCCATATGCCCTACGCGTTTTTGACAGGTTCCCTGCTTTATCCTATGATCGAGATCGGCTGGCGGGGGCGCACCCATCCCGCTATGGCGCTGGCAGGCGGGATATCGCTAAGCATGCTGCATGCGCTTCAGCGCATACAAAAAGGCCGCCCCCTGTGGCGGCAGGCGCTGTTGGGCGGCCTTTGCATCACCGGCGTGGAGTACGCGTTTGGCCTGCTGTTTAACCGCAGGTATCAAATTTGGGACTACCGGCGCGCGCCGCTGAATATCCGCGGCCAGATTTGCGCGCCCTACACCCTGGCCTGGTGCGGCCTAAGCGCGCTGGCGCTGTGGGGCATGCGCGCCCTAAGGCGCTAGGCTACAGCTCCCGCTCCAGGATATCGGCAATGTAGCGGCTGGCATGGCCGTCGCCATAGGGGTTGACGGCATGCTCCATTTCATGATAGGCGGCCTGATCGGTCAATAGCTCGCGCACGGCGGCGTAGATGGTGCTTTCATCCGTGCCCACAAGCCTGAGCGTGCCCGCCATTACGCCCTCGGGGCGCTCGGTGGTGTCGCGCATAACAAGCACGGGCTTGCCAAGGGCCGGGGCCTCCTCCTGGATGCCGCCGCTGTCGGTCATAATAAGGTAGGCGTTGGCCATCAGGTTGTGGAAATCCAGCACGTCCAGCGGTTCAATCATGTGAATACGGCTTTGCCCGTCAAAGCACCGCTGCGCCATTTCACGCACCGCCGGGTTCAGGTGCACGGGATAAAGCACCTTCACATCCGGCGTTTCATCCACAATGCGGCGGATGGCGCGGAACATTTCGTGCATGGGCTCGCCCAGGTTTTCGCGCCTGTGCGCGGTGAGCAGGATTAACCGGCTGCCCTTGGCCCAGGCGATTTCGGGATGGGCGTAATTGGCGCGCACGGTGGTTTCCAGCGCGTCAATCACGGTATTGCCGGTCACGTGTACGTGCGCGTCCGGCTTGCCCTCCCTAAGAAGGTTTTGACGGCTTGTTTCCGTGGGCGCAAAATAGAACCTTGCCATCAAATCCACCGCCTGGCGGTTAAATTCCTCCGGGAAGGGGGAATACAGGTTATAGGTGCGCAGCCCCGCCTCCACATGGCCCACGGGAATCTGCATATAAAAGCAGGCCAGCGCGGCCACAAAGGCGGTGGAGGTGTCCCCGTGCACCAGCACCACATCGGGCCGCTCGCTTTCCAAAATGCGCCTGAGCCCCTCCAAAATGGCGATGGTCACATCAAACAGCGTTTGCTTTTCACGCATGATGCACAGGTCGTATTCCGGCTCAACGTGGAAACAGCTCAGTATCTGGTCCAGCATTTGCCTGTGCTGGCCGGTTACGCACACAACCGTTTCAAACGCGGGACGCCGTTTCAGCTCCAGCACCAGGGGGCACATTTTAATTGCCTCGGGCCGGGTGCCAAAGATAAGCATCACCTTTTTCATTTGCATACCCCAATCCGCCGCGTTTTCAGCGGCTTTTGTTCAGCCGTCGCCCGCGGTTGCGCGCCACAGCTCCAGCATATGCTGCATGCGGCTGACGGGTTCCCCGCCCTCCAGGGAGGAAAGAAACGTTACCCTGCCGCCGGGCCCGGGGCTTTCCAGCCCCTCCTGCGCCAGGCGGCGGCCAAGCTGCATGGCCGTGCCCAGGTTGCCGTCGATCAGCGGCGTTGCGGGCGCGAAGAAGCGCGCGATGGCCCTGCGCAGGAAGGGATAATGCGTGCAGCCCAGCACCACCGCCTTGATGGGCACGCACCGGTAGGGCGCAAGCAAAGCGCCGAGCACCTTTTCCACACGGGGGCCTTCCAGCTCGCCCGCCTCCACGCATTCCATCAGCCCGGGGCAGGGCAGGGGAATAGCGTCCCGGCCATAAAGCGCCATCAGGCTTTGAAATTTGGGCTGCGACAGCGTAACCTGCGTGGCCATTACCAGCACCTGCCCCCCGCCCGGCAGCAGCGAGGCGGGCTTGAGCGCGGGCTCCATGCCGATTATGGGCATGGTAAGCTCCTGCCGCAGGGCGCCGGCGGCCACGCTGGTGGCCGTGTTGCACGCGATCACAATCGCTTTGCAGCCGTGCGCGATCAGCCTGTCCACGGCCTGATGCGTGTAGCGGAATACCAGTTCAGGCGGCTTATCGCCATAGGGGATGTTTTGGGTATCGCCAAAATAGACGAAGTTTTCCTTCGGGAGGACGCGCAGCGCCTCGCCCAGCACGCTAATGCCGCCAAGCCCGCTGTCAAAAACGCCTACCGGACGATCGTTCAAGGCCATCCACCTCCGCACACGATTATACCCGCAAGAGCGGCCTTTTTCAAGTCCGTCTGCGGGCATGGCGAAGGGTTACTGGCAAAGGTACTGGGCGATGGCGTCGGCCAGGTAGGGCATGGCGGCAAGCACCTCTTTTAGCGTGTTATGGTTATTCCCGGCCTCAATCAGCACGCAGCCAAGCGAAACATGCTGGTTGAACCGGCCGCTTTTGACGCATACGTCCCTGCACAGGCCCGCGCCCTGCGCGTTCAGCGCGTCGGTAATGGTTTGGGCAATGGAAAGGTTTCCCTGCCAGTTTGGTTTTTCATCAAAGCCCTGGCCGGTCTGCCCGTCCCCCTTGCCGATGAGCAGCATCAGCTTGGCGGCTTCCACGCCGCCAATGGCTACGGTATTGGGACCGGTGTAGGAGGCGGCGTAGGCGTCGCGGTGCAAATCGATATACAAATCATAGCGCTCGCCCGTTTGGATGCGCTTTGTAAGCATTTCAAGCGAACGGGTATAGGCGCTGCCCAGGTTGGGCGGCTCAAAGGCCGTTACATCGTGCACAACCTCCACGCCCAGCCCGCGCAGCAGGCCCGCAAGCTCCTCGCCAACGCGCACCACATTGTGCGCGCTGTCCGCAGTGCGCCATTGCTCGGTAGGCTGGTAGGGATCGTCCTTCGTGGGTTCATAGGCCTCGTAGGTGTGCGTGTGGTAAATGAGCACCCGCTTGCGGGGCGCTGCGGTTTGCGCCCCCAATACCTCGATGGCGAAGCCGGGTTGGGCCGTGGGCGCGGGCGTCTGTGCCGCGCTGGGCCCGGGCGTGGGTACGGGCGTGGATACGGGCGAAATGGCAAACAGGTTTTCTTCCTGCGCCTCCGCTGTGGTTTCCGGCGTTTCGCCCGCCAGCAAAAGATGATCGTCCTCCATGAGCCAGGCGGCATAAGCGGGTACGGCGTCGGAATCCTGCGCAGGCGCGGGCGGCGGCGCGGGAGGGGGCGCTTGATTGCCGCGCGGCATAAGCATGCCCGCGTATGCGCCCACCAGCAGCGCCAGCAGCAGCGCCGCCGCCTGCCGGATGAATTGTTGCCTGTCGTTCATCCCGTTCACCGCCTGTCCACAATTTATGCCGTTCGCATTTCAGTATATGCTACGCATGCATGTACATATGCAGGGTATCGCGGTCGACCGCGGGCTGCAACGCCTGGTTCAGCCCATCGCTGAGCAGATCCGCCACGTTGAGCACAAGCTCGTCGATCTCGCGCGGGGTAACCACCATATCGCCCAGGAAGCCCTCGGAAACCTGGCGCAAAAGCCGCTGCGCGGCCTCCTCGTGCCCGGAGCGGAAGATGCCGTAGGCGTCGATCAGGCGGGCCATGGCGTCGCGGGCGATGGTGGAGGCGTATACCACCATGGGCACGCCCACGGCGATCACCCGCACGCCCAGCGTTTCCTGCGTAAGGCCCAGCCGGTGGTTGCCCACGCCGCTGCCCGGCTCGATGCCCGTGTTGGTGATTTGTACCGTGGTGCAGATGCGCTCGCTTTCAAAGGCGGCCAACGCATCTATGGCGATTACGGCGGCGGGGTTTACATGGCGCACCAGGCCGCGGCACAGCTCCGCCGTTTCAATGCCGGTAAGGCCCAGCACGCCCGGCGCAATGGCGCTTACGCCGCGCAGCTTGCCCCTGAGCTCGCGCGTCATGGCCTGCCTTAGGTGGCGGGTAACCAGCATGCGCTCCACCACGCGGGTGCCCAGCGCATCCGCGGTTACGTTGCGGTTGCCCAGGCCAACAACCAGCACCTCGCCCTCCGAAGGCAAAAGGCCGCGCACGCCCTGCGCCACCATGCGGGCCAGAAGCTCGCGGGTATGCGCGTCGCAGCGGGGCAGGTCGTGATATTCCAGCGTGATGTATTCGCCCGGCTGCCGCCCCAGCAGCTCTGCCGCGCTTTGTTTTTCAATGCGGATACGCGTATGGGTGATGCCGCCCATGCGGTGCGTGCTCACCCGCACGCCCTCTATCCCCGCGCCGCCCTGCCCGAGCGTTTCCATAGCCAAATCCGTCCGAAACCCACGCATATGCTGCTCCCATCCTTTCACGGCGCGCAAAAAAGGCCGCGCTGCCGTTCCTGCGGAACTAGCATGCGCGGCCCGAAGGGGTTCCATGCGTGTGTTTTAAAACCTTAGCCCTCGTAATGCAGGGCCTCAATGGGGCGCAGCTTGCTGGCCTTGTTGGCCGGATACATGCCGAATACCACGCCGATGAACACCGAAAAGGCAATGGCCATCCACGCCACGTTCACCGGTATGGCGAGCGTCATATCCAAAACCGGGCCCAGCAGGCGTACCGCGCCCACGGATATCAGCAGCCCCAATAGCCCGCCCATCAGGCTCACCACCAGCGATTCGATCAAAAACTGCATCAGGATATTGCCGCGCGCCGCGCCAATGGCCTTGCGGATGCCAATTTCCCGCGTGCGCTCGCTCACGCTTACCAGCATGATGTTCATAATGCCAATGCCGCCCACCAGCAGCGAGATGCCCGCAATGCCGCCCAGCATCAGCGTAAGGGTGCTGGTGGTTTCGCTCAGGGTGGAGAGCATCTCGGTTTGGTTATACACGCTGTACTGCGTGCCGTAGGAGGAGGTGTTGTAGCCTTCAAACGCCTTTTCCAGATAGCGCTCCACCTCGCTTTGCGCCTGCGCGACCACCTCCGATGAGGCGGCCGATACATAGAACGAGGAGATGCCCGTTTGCTGGAACAGGCGCTGCGCCAGGGTGTAGGGAATCAGGATTTGGTTATCGTTGCTGCCGGACGCGCTGGAGCCCACGGCTTCCAAAACGCCCACCACGGTGATGGTGTAGCCGTTTAGGGAGAAAGTTTCGCCCACGGCGTGGGCGGTGCCGTACATTTCGTTGGCCGCCTCCGCGCCAATTACGGCCACAAAGCTGCGGTTGTCAATATCCGGCTGCTTTAGGAAGCGGCCCTCGGCCACCGTCCAGTTGCGGATTTCGTCGTAGCCCGGCGCGGTGCCCTGCACGCTGCCGTCGTCATAGGTGTTCACGCCCGCCTTAACCGTGCCGCTCACGTTGGCTACGGGCGCCACATGGGCGATGTACTGGCTTTGCGCCAGCTCGTTTAAGCCGTCCATGGTGATAGGGTTCACACGCCGCGCGCGGATGGATACGTTGATGAGGTTGGTGCCCATGCCCTCAATGCTGGAAACCACGGAGCTGTTGGCCCCCTGGCCGATGGCTACCAGCACCACGATGGCTACCACGCCGATGACCACGCCCAGGATGGTCAGGAAGGAGCGCATTTTGTTGCCGGCAATGGCTTTAAGCGCCATTTTAAACGATTGGTAAATCATCCTGCGGCGCCTCCTGGTTTTCATATAGATGCCCATCCTCAATGCGGATCACGCGCCCGGCGCACTGCGCCACCTTGTTATCATGCGTGATGAGCACGATGGTATTGCCCGCTTCATGCAGCTCGCGGAAAATTTGCAGGATTTCCCGACCGGTCTTTTTATCCAGGTTGCCGGTGGGCTCGTCGGCCAAAATCAGCGAGGGCTTTACCGCGATGGCCCGCGCGATGGCGCAGCGCTGCTGCTGCCCGCCGGACAGCTGCGCGGGCCGGTGCTTCATGCGCGCGCCCAGGCCCACGCGCTCCAGCGCCTCCTTGGCCAGCCGCCTGCGTTCCCCTGCGCGCACGCCCTGGTAGATCATAGGCAGCTCCACGTTTTCCAGCGCGGAAAGCTTGCTTAGCAGGTTAAAGCCTTGGAAGATGAAGCCGATTTGCTGGTTGCGGATGTGGGCGAGCTGGCGCTCGCGGTATTTTTGAATGGGCTTGCCGTTTAGCAGATAGCTGCCCCCATCCGCCACATCCAGGCAGCCGATAATGTTCATCAGCGTGCTTTTGCCGCTGCCGGAGGGGCCGATGATGGCTACATACTCCCCCTCGTCCACATGCAGCGAAATATGGTTGAGCGCGTAGATGGTTTCGCCGCCAAGGGTATAGCGCTTCACCACGTCCGTCATATCAATCATGCCCTGCGCCCCCCCTTAGTTGCCGCGGCGGCCGCCGCCGTTGCCGCCCGGATTGCCGCTGGGAGCCCCGCCGCCGTTGCCGCCGGGGTTTCCGCCGGCCCCGGGCAAGCCGCCGCCCATGTCAAACAGCATGCCGCCGTCCATTTTCTCATCGCGGCTGCTGGTGGAAACGCTGGCCTCGCGGGTGATGAGCACCACGTCGCCCTCGCTTAGGCCGCTTAGGATTTCGACATAGTTTTCGTCGCTCAGGCCGGTTTCAACCTCCACGCGCAGGCCCGGCTCGTCTGTTTGCGCGTCGCTGCTTTTCAGCCACACATAGCTGCTGCCGCGCGAGCTGTTGAGCGCCGTGATGGGCGCCAGCAGCACGTCCGTTACCTCCTGAATGCGGATGGTGGCCGTGCCGTTCATGCCAAGCTTCAGCTGGCTGTCGCCTTCAACGCTCAAGGTTACGTCGTACACGGTTACGCCGCTAGTGGCCGTGCCAATCTGGCTTACCTTGCTTACCTTGCCGGAATAGGTTTTATCCGTGATGGCGTCCATGGCGATTTCCACATCCTGGCCTGGCTGCACGTTAATAATGTCCAGCTCGTCAACGGTTACGACCATTTCCTTTTCCTCGCTCACATAGAGGGAGGCAAGCACCGTGCCGGCGGCCTGCTCGTTAACGGACGCCTGCGCGATAGAGGCTACGATGCCGTCCTCGGGCGCGCAGATGCAGCCGCTGGCCATAAGCGCCTTCATCTCCGCCAGGCGCGCGGCCTGCTTGTCACGCGTGGCGCAAAGGGCGGCGTAATCGTCGCTTACGGGGACGTTGATCAGGTAACATATGCGGTTGTTTTCCCACTTGCGGTCGTTGGGCTGCATATATACGGCGCTGATATAGCCCTTTTCCGAGGTAGTGAGCCGGTAGGGCATATGGATATGGGCCACGGCGGCGCCTAGGCTTTGCTTGTTGTAGGTAAGCGTTACCTCCTGCCCCTCCGCGCCGTAGGCGTCGGAGAAGGTGATGGTGGCCGTGCCGTTTTCCAGGCCGCGCACCGTGCCCTCCAGCGTGGCGCGTTCCACCCGCACGCTTACCGTAGAGCCGATTTCCATGCCCTCCTGCGCGGGGGTTTCCACGTACATCCAGCCGTCCAGCGACGCAAGCGCGATACAGCCCTTCTCCGCCATTACGTCCTGGATATATTGGCCCGGTTCAATGTATACCTCCTTGATGCGCGCGTATTGGGGCATCCTTATATAGGCGGTGCTGGAATAGCCGGAGGTAATGGATGTGATTTCGCTCTCGGTTTCGTCAAGCTCGGCTTCCAGGGTGGCGGCCGCGGTTCTTAGCGCGTCGGTATCGATGGTCATAAGCGCGTCGCCGGCCGCGACCGTATCGCCCACGTCCGCTAGCGTCCGCGTAACGGTTATGGCGTAATTGGGGGCGATATCCTCGGTTTGGCTGATGGATAGGGTACCCGTGCCCGTAACCGTTTTGGACAGGCTGCCGCGCCCGATGGCGTATTCCGTGTAGGCGCTTTGCGAAACGGCCTGCACCGCCGCAACGCTGTGCGCCTGATAATAGCGCCAGCCAAAATAACCGCCCGCGCCAAGCAAAATTAGCGCCAGCAAAACCTTAACCAGCTTTTTCATGAACGTTCCTCCTTACACAGGGGTAATGCTTCGTACCGTTTTATGGTAAGGGGCCTTTCTTTCCAATGCATGACGGTTATGTGAAGGTTGGGTGTTGAAGCTGGGGCGTTTTTTTGGTTGCGCCGCCGGACGCTTCTGTGCTATAATACGCCAAAGCAGCCCAGATGGGGCAAAAAGGAGGCGCACCCGTTATGTCCGATCCTGTGAAGCAAGTCGCCATGCGAATTTTGGACCTTCGCGAAATCTCGGACTACACCGTCGAGCAAATGGCCGAGGCATTGAACGTACCCGTGGACGAGTACCGCAAATATGAGAGCGGCGAAGTAGACATGCCCATCAGCTTTCTGGTGAAGATCGGCGAAGTCTTTCATGTGGACATGACGGAGCTGTTAACCGGCGAAGCGCCCCGTCTGAACGTGCTTAGCGTAACCCGCGCCGGCAAGGGCCAGGTGGAAACCAGCTGCCATGACCAGTACGTGTACCGCAACCTGGCGTATAACTTTGTACACCGAAAGATTGAGCCCATGTATGTAACCGTAGCCCCCGAGGATAACAAAACCCTTGTGCCCAACAGCCACGATGGGCAGGAGTTTGACTACATCCTTTCGGGCACCATGCATATTATCATTGGCAAAAACGATGTGGTTTTGCACCCCGGCGACAGCGTGTATTACGATTCGCGCACGCCCCATGCCATGGAGGCCGTGGGCGGCGAGCCGGTGCAGTTTTTGGCGATTGTGATTCCCTAAACGTTTGGGCTGTTTGTCCGCCGCAGCGAAGGAGTATGAAAACCGTATGCTGGCTGACCGTTATATCCGTACCGACTTGACCTCTCAGGAAGATTTTGAAAAAAACTTTACCTTAACCGTGCCCCCGCGCTTCCACTTTGCCTATGACATTGTGGACGAATACGCGCGCATTTCGCCCGAAAAACGCGCGCTCATCTGGTGCGATGTGAAGGGGAACGAGCGCTCCTTTACCTTTGGCGATATCAGCCGTATGAGCAACCAGGCCGCCAATGTGTTTCGGGCGCATGGCCTTGCAAAGGGCGACCCGGTTGTTTTGATGCTCAAGCGCCGCTGGCAGTATTGGGTGGCGGCGGTGGGCCTGCTCAAGGTGGGCTGCGTGCTGATTCCCGCCACGGCGCAGCTGCAGAAAAAGGATATTGTGTACCGCGTGCAGGCGTCCAGCGCGCGCGCCGTGATATGCGTGGAGGAGCCGGAGGTGCGCGCCAATGTGCTGACCGCCGCCAAGGAGTGCGATACGCTGGAGGCGCTGTTTACGCTGGGCCGGGCCGAAGGCTTCCTTGATTTTGACGAGGCGCTTTCCGCCGCCTCCGATGTATGGGAAAAGCCGCAGGAGCTGCCCAATAACGACGATATCATGCTCATGTACTTTACCAGCGGCACCACCGGCATGCCCAAAATGGCGGCGCACAGCTGGACCTATCCCCTTGCGCAGACGGTAACGGCGTATTATTGGCATAACCTGGGCGACGGCGATATCCACATCGCCGTGGCCGATACGGGCTGGGCCAAGGCCGGCTGGGGAAAGCTGTACGGGCAGTGGATTTGCGGCGCGACGCTGTTTGTGTACGACTTTGACCGTTTTATTGCGCCGGATCTGCTAAGGATGCTCGCAAAGTATCGCGTTACCAGCTTCTGCGCGCCGCCGACGGTGTACCGCTTCATGATTAAGGAGGATTTGAGCCGCTATGACCTGAGCGCCCTGCGCTGGGCCAACTGCGCGGGCGAGGCGCTCAATCCCGAGGTGTACGAGCAGTTCTACCGCCAGACCGGGGTAAAAATCCACGAGGGCTTTGGCCAGAGCGAAACCACGCCGCTTTTGATGACCAGCAAGTGGATGGAGCCCAAAACCGGCAGCACGGGCCGCCCCTCTCCCGCCTATGACATCGCCTTGGTGGACGAGCAGGGCCACGATGTGGAGGACGGCGTGGAGGGCGAGATTGTTGTAAGGCTGGATAAGGGCCATCCCGCCGGGCTGTTTTTGGGCTATTACCGCAACCAGGAGCAGACGGACGCGGTGTTTTATGACGGCATGTACCATACCGGCGATATGGCCTGGCGCGATGTGGACGGGTATTTCAACTTCATCGGCCGCAGCGACGATGTGATCAAGTCCAGCGGATACCGCATTGGGCCGTTTGAGGTGGAAAGCGCGCTGCTTACGCACCCCGCCGTGCTGGAATGCGCCGTGACCGCCGTGCCGCATCCCGACCGCGGCCAGGTGGTGAAGGCCACCGTGGTGCTGGTGAAAAACAGGGGCTACGAACCCAGCGAAGCGCTCATTAAGGAGCTGCAAAACCATGTGAAAAAGGTAACGGCTCCCTATAAATACCCGCGCATTGTGGAGTTTGTGGACGAGCTGCCCAAAACCATCAGCGGCAAAATTCAGCGCAAGCTGATTCGCAATACGGACGCCGGCACGGGCGCGGAGCGCCTGATTGTGCGCAAGGCGCGGCCGGAGGATGCGCAGGCCATGCTGGCATATCTAAACCGGGTGGGCGGCGAATCCGATAACCTGATGTTTGGCGCGGATGGCTTTGCACATATGACCGTGGAGGATGAGCAGGCCTATATCGGCGCGGTGAGCGGCAAGAGCGTGATGCTGGTGGGCTACATCGGCGCGGAGCTTGCCTCCGTGGCGTCGCTGAAGGGCATGCACGGACGCGCCTCGCACCGCGCGGCGCTGGCAATCAGCGTTCGGCAAAAGTTCTGGCACCGCGGCGTGGGCACCCAAATGATGAACCGGCTGATCGAGCACGCGCGCGCCGGGGGCATCGAAGTGATCGAGCTGGAGGTGCGCTCCGACAATGCCAGCGCCATCAACCTGTATCAGAAGATGGGCTTTGAGCGCATAGGCACCTACCGCAGTTTCTTCCGCATCGGCGATCAGGAGTATGACGCGGATTTGATGAACCTGTACCTGAAATGAGCCTGAAACGGCAAACGGGCCCGGAGCTTTTTATCAAGCCCCGGGCCCGTTTCACAATCTATAAAAGCTTACCGCGAAACCCCGTCAAGCGCGGCAAGCTCCGCCTGCGTAAGCGAAAAGCCCAGGGCGATGGCGTTGCTTTGCGCCTGCGCGGGGGTTTTCATGCCCGCGATGACCACGCTGCCGGGAAGATGATCCAAAATCCAACGCACGGCTACGGCGGCCACGGGCACGCCGTGCGCCTCCGCGATGGGGCGCATGGTTTCCACAATACGCAGGTTCTTTTGCAGCTTATCCCCGTAGAAGTTATCGTACACGGCACGGCTGCGGCGGTCGTCCTTATCAAAATGCACATCCGCGCCATACTTGCCCGTTAAGACGCCCTGGCCCAGGCTGCCCCACGTGAGGGGAGCGGCGGAAAGGATTTGGGCGCTTTGGCGCATGGCGGCCTCGCCGTCCCGGTGCGCCAGGCTGTAATGGTTTTGAAACGTGGCGATTTTCTGCGCATACGGCGCAAAGGCCTTCGCCTGCTCCGGCGTGATGTTGCTTAGCCCGATGGCGCGTATTTTACCGCTGCGCTTGTGGCGGATAAGCGCCTCCATCAGCTCGTCCACGGGGGTGCGCCCGTCCAGATAATGCACCTGGTATAGATCGATATAATCGGTATTCAGGCGCTTCAGGCTTTCGCCAAGCGCGCGGTCGATATAGGCGGGAGAATTATCGTAGAAGGTTTTGCCGCCCTCCACACGCACGCCGAACTTGGTGGCGATTACCACGCGGTCGCGCACGGGATGAAGGACCTCGCCCATGTTTTGCTCTGAACGGCCCAGGCCGTAGGTATCGGCGGTATCGAAAAAAGTAAGGCCCAGCTCGTAGGCGCGGCGGATTGCGCTTTCGATTTGCGCGTGATCCACCTTGCCCCAGCCGTATTCCCCTGCAGGGCAGCCGCCCACGCACAGGCGGGAAACAGGCAGGTCAATCCCCTTCAAACGGATGTATTGCATGGCGGGTTCTCCTTTGGGTTAGGGCCTGCGCAGGCCCTTTGGATAGTGGTTTTTGAATTGCCCGCCGCTGGCCTTGCCAAAGCCCAGCGCCAGCCCCATATAGGTTGCCAGCGCGTAGCCGGTAAGCGCGTCGGGCGCGGGCAGCGTTTCGCCGCGCTGGTAAAGGAGCGCCTGCTCGCGGGTGAGCGGGAGCGCGGGCAGCGCAAGGGGCAGGGGCAGCGCCATGGCCAGCGCGTGATCCGGCGCAAACGCCTTGCCCTTGAGCGCGCCAAGCTGAATGCCCGCGCGCAGCACCTTGACGCCGTCCAGCGGCGGCAGCTCGGGGCAGCTTATCAGGAAAGCGCCAAATTGCGCGTTTGCCTCCGGCAGGCGGGCGGGATGAAACGGCTTTGCAAACGCGTTATAGGCCGCGAGCAAAGGCTTGTTCGGCGCGGCGAGCCGGTTGGCCGCCGGGGCAAAGGGCCCGCCATCTGCGGCTTGCCCGCGCTTGCCCAGCAGGGCCACAAAATGCCCCTCGCCGCGCAGCTTGTGCGGGTAAAGGCGCAGCATGCCCTCCGGCGCGTCCCATACGCGTCCGCCGTCCACGGGCAGGGAAAAGGGCATGGTATACAAACCGGCATGGGCGCGAAGCGCCCCGGCAACAACCTGCTCGTTTTCCTCTTGGTTGAGGGTGCAGGTGCTGTATACCAGCCTGCCCCCGGGACGCAGCATGCGCGCCGCGCAGGCAAGGATGCGGCTTTGCCGCGCGGCGCAGCCGGCGGGGGATTGCGCCGTCCATTCCTTTCGCGTTTCGGGATGGCGGCGGAACATGCCCTCCCCGCTGCACGGCGCGTCCACCAAAACCGCGTCGAACGCCTCCTCCCACAGCGGCGCGAGGGTTTCGGGCTCTGCGCTTACCACCAGCGCGTTTTCCACGCCCATACGTTCAATATTGCGGCTTAGAATTTTGGCGCGGCCCGGCACGGGCTCGTTGCATACCAGCAGCCCTTCGCCCTTCAGCGCGCCGGCGATTTGCGTGCTTTTGCCGCCGGGGGCCGCGCAAAAATCCAGCACGCGTTCGCCGGGTCTGGGCGCAAGCACGCTTACAGGGGCCATGGCGCTGGGCTCCTGCAAATAATACGCGCCCGCCTCATGCAGCGGGTCGGACCCCGCGGCGCTTTCCAGGGAGAGATAGCGCCCAAACGCGGCGCACCACGGAATGGGCTCCAAAAGGCCGTCCACCATGCTTTGCGCCTGGGCCGGCAGCGGCTTGCGCGGGTTCAGGCGCAGGCCGCGCAGATAGGGGGCCTCCAAAGCGGCAAAATACGCGTCCGCCTCGGGACCGAGCTGGGCGCGCATACGGGCTGCAAACGCCTCGGGCAGGGGATAGTTCATGGCGCGTCCACCAGCCATTCGGGTTTCATCAGGGGCTCAAAGGCAAAGTACATGGCCTGCATTTCCGCAGGCAGCGCGGCGCGAAGCGCCTCGCGTCCCGCAACCATGGCAAGCGGTGCGCCAAGCCTTGCAGAGGCCTGCATGAGCGTTTCCTGCGCCTGGATGAGCACCTCCGGGGTGGTTTGCTCCTGCAAATTGGCGTTGTTCACCAGGCAATCCGGCGTAAGCCGCGCCTGGCGCGCAATGAGCGAAAACAACGCGGCGATCTCATCCGCCGTGCCGCTTAGGGGACGGCAGGGGTTTACTACGTAAAGCACGCTGGTTTCGCCGCGCACCCGGGCCAAATAGGGCGCATAGCGGCCCAGCGCGGTGGCCCCTGTATCGTCGCCGCCCACGTCGATCACCACATGGGCGAAGGGCTGCTCAAATACCGCCTGAATGGCCGCAGGCAGGGCGGGAATATCCACCGTGGACATAGCAAAGGAGGGCATATACACCTCTATGCCCTCGCCTTCCAATAGCGCGCGCTGCTCCGCGCTGCGAAAATAGGGATTGACGATATCCAGATCTACCAGCGCCACGCGGCCCTGCTTTTGTGCGCGCAAACGGCGGGCGATGGCGATGGAAAGCTCCGTTTTGCCGCTTCCGTAGTTGCCCACCAAAATGGTGTAGCGGCTGCCGAAGGGATAGCTCATTCCTCGTCACCGCCTTGCCTGGGTTGGGGATACACCGGCTCGTGAAAGGCCTGGGACACATCCACCGTGGACTGTAAATCGTGTATGGTGGGACGGTTCTCCTCATCATCCCCGCCCACAAGGTCGCGCGCTTTCTTGGCCAGGCGGGCCAACGGGCCGCGGGCCTTGCCCGCGTCGCCGTCGCTGCGGGCGGTGAAGGGCTGAAATGCCGGCGCGCGCATCACAAACAAACGGCTATCCTGGGGTTCGGTTTCATCCTCCCACGCTTCCTCGGGGAAAGAGGGCCCGGGCGGGGCGATGGGCGGCGGCTGCGTAAGGCCAAAGCTTTGACGGAAGGCCGCCTCGTCCAGGCCCGGATGCACGGCCTCAACAGGCGGCTGCGCCGTGGCGGCGGGCGGCGCATAGAGCTGCTCCGGCGGCACGGGCGGCGCAAAGCCCGCCTGCATATCCCGGATATAGGCTATGGGCTCGGGCTTGGGCATGCCAAAGGAATCCGTCATCCCCTCGGCGGGGTTTTGCCAGGCAGCGCCTGCCTCCCAAACGGGTTCCTCGTCAAAAACAGGTTCAAGCGCCTCTGGCTGAGCGGGCATATAGGCGGTTTGCGGCGCAAAGTCAGGCGCGGCGGGGGCGTAGTTTACAACCTCCGGCTGGAAGCCGGTGCGCGCCGCTTCAAAAACACGGGTTTCCGCCTCCGGCGCAAAGGTGTTTATGGGTTCGTATACCTGGACGCCGCCGGAAGGCGGCGCGTAGGGCAAAGGTTCCGGCTGGGCATAGGGCGCTTCCTGCTCATAGGGCTCCGCGGCGGCCAAAGGCGCATCCTCGGGCGCGTCCGGCTCAACAGGGGCGGCGGACGCGCGCCGCCGGCGGCCATGCCGGCTCATCCACACATAATAGGGCCGCCACCGGAATAGGTAGATGACGCGGTCAATCACAAAGCCGCCTATGCATAAAAGCAGCACCAAGACCTTCCAGTTTTTGGACAAAAACTGGTAGAACGCGCCGCCATCCTCGCTGGAAAGCACGCGCCATATGTTGTTGATTAACGCCCGCAGCCAGCTTAGCAGCAGGGTCAGAAGCGTATTGGCAAAGCCGTTCATTCCCGGCTCCTTTCCAAAAAATTATTCCAGCGTTACCGAAACGGTGGACGGCGTGGCCGTATAGCTCAATGCGGACATATCCCGGTCCTCCACGTGCAGCTGTATGGGCAGCTCGTAGTCCCCGGCTTCCAGCCCGCTTACATCCACATAGCCGCTTATGTTGGCGCTGCGCAGGTTATTTACAACCAGCTGCGGGCCCGTAAGCGCCACGGAGAGCGTTTTCACGCCCAGCTTCACGCTCAATCCCTGGCCAATACCGCGCGCGTACAGCTTGATCCCGTCAAACGTGCGGGAAACCGTAATCGGGGCGATTTCAACCGTAAGGGTAACGGCGTTGGCGCTGATGTACTCAAGCTCCGAGGGCTTTTTGAGCCGTACCTCCACCGTGAAGGATTCGCTGCGCTCGCTGATATCCACAGGCTCGTCAATAAACAGGGCCTCCACGGCGCCCAGGCTTTCCGCGTCCCCGGCGGCCAGCAGCACGCTGGGCGAAACCGTAACCCCCTTGAGCTGATAACCAAGCGCCGGCTCGCCCTTGGTAAGCACCTTGGTGGACAGGGGAATGGCGCGCGTGGGATACAGCTCCTGCTCCACGATGATGGTGCGCAGCACCACGTCCGCGCTGGTAACCTCCAGCAGGGAGCTTTCTATCTCCTCGCCCTCGTCGGTGAAAAAGCGCATGGGCAACGCCGTGCGTACCTTGCCCTCTTTGGCAGCCAGGCGGGAAGCGTCAAAGTCCACGCAGATGCGGGTAATGCGATCCACCAGGCTTTTGGGGCCGCTAAGCGTTACAACGGAGGGGTTGGCGGTAGGCGCGCCGCCATAATAGCCCTGCGGATAGGCTCCTGTTTGGTTGATGGATACGGGCACGCGGTAATTGGTCACATACTCGTCAACCACAACGGTGAGGGTTTCCGGCGTTACGGCGCGCACAGTGCCATACGTGGAGGTGGAGGTGGTGTTAATCCGCAGGGTTTGCTCGCCCGTGCCGGTAATGCGGGTTAAATCCACGCGGGGATTATAATTGGAGGCGGACACGCTGTTGTACTCGCGCTGGGGCACGTTTACGTGCAGACGCACGGAAAGCGCGTCTTCCTCCAGGCCGGAAAGGACGATTAGGCCGCTGTTGCGGCGCAGGGAATCCGCGCCGGTTACGCTGATGGCTACATCGTTAAACACGCGCTCGCGCGTGAGGGTAGCGTCCTGGCTGATCAGGCCAGCCCATAAGCAAACGGCCAGAAACAGCGCGAGCAGCTTCCATGGCCAGTTATGGTATAAAAGCATCCAGCCATGGCGGGGAGCGCTTTTCAGCGCTTTGCGCAGGCTAACGCGGGGCTGATCGCCGTTCTTTTTGGGTTCCAAATTCATGCCGCGCCTCCTTTCCGACGGCGTGTCTTTTCCATCAGGGTGGACCATAGCCCGGTTTCCTTCTGATGGTAGATGGAGGTAAGCACGTCCTCAAGCGCGGCGCGGTCCAAATGGCGGGTCAGCCTGCCGTCGCGCGCCATGGAGATGGTGCCGGTTTCTTCGCTTACGATAAGGGAGATCGCGTCGGTGGTTTCGGTAATGCCAAGGGCCGCGCGGTGGCGGGTGCCCAGCTCGCGGCTAATGCCCTTGCCCTCGCTAAGGCTTAAAATGCAGGCGGCCGCCATGATGCGCGTGCCGCGAATCAGCACCGCGCCGTCGTGCAGCGGCGTGTTGGGCTCAAAAATATTTTCCAGCAGGGCCGAGGAAATCTGTGAATTGAGCGTGGTGCCCGTTTCCACGATATCCTTTAGGCCGATGCGCTGCTCAATCACAATCAGCGCGCCCACGCGGCGGCGGCTCAGGGTGAGCAGGCAGTTGGTAATTTCACGCACAATATGGGAGCTTTCTTCCATATCCGTACCGGGGGAGGTTTTGTGTATCGCGCCGCGGCCCAGCTGCTCCAGCGCCTTGCGCAGCTCCGGCTGGAACAAAATTACCAGCACCACCGCGCCGTTGTTCACCACGTTGCGCAAAACCCAGTTCAGCGCCGTAAGGCCCAAAAGGTCGCTTACCCAGCTGGCCACCACCAGCGTAACCAGGCCCTTGAGAACGGCGCTGGCGCGGGTTTCCCGGGTGAGCATAAGCAGCTCGTAAAGCAAAAACGCCACGATGAGGATATCCAGAATATCGGCGATGGTGGGGCGGTTGAACACGTTCCAAAGCAAGGTACGGATCTGCGTCCATAAGGTTTGCATGTGTTCCCCTCCCAGCCGTTTGCGAAAGTACATATACCGCTTTTTATTATACATCATGCCAACGCCGGATTAAACCCCCTGAACATTGTTTTTTTCTGCATTTGCGCGGGTTGTTTTTGGAAAAAACCGTCCTGCGCGGGCCTTGAGCGGAAACGGCCGGGCAAATTGTTACAAGTGGCGCGGCGGTTTGTACAACGGCGGCATTTTATGCTATACTAACGTAGCGGCGCAAAAGGGGGCGGAAGCATGGCGGGCGAGCATTCCGGGCACAGGCAACGCATGAGGGAAAGGTTTTTGCGGCATGGCCTGGACGGTTTTGCGGATCACGAGGTGCTGGAGCTTATGCTGTTTTACGCCATTCCGCAGCGAAACGTAAACCCTCTGGCGCATGCGCTGATAGACCGCTTTGGCTCGCTGCACGGCGTGCTGGAGGCTTCCGTGGAGGAGCTTTCCAAGGTGGACGGCATGGGCGCGTATGCATCCGCCTTCCTAAGCCTGTTTTCGCAGGTGGCCCGCAGGGTGGAATGGAGCCGCGCGGGCGAAAGGGAGCTTATCTCCAACCGCGGCATGGCGGAACGGCATTGCCTGCGCCTGCTGGACGGCCTTCGGGAGGAGCATTTTTATGTCGTGTGCCTGGATGGGCAGATGCGGCTGATTAAGGATGTGCTTATCGCGCGCGGCACGCTGGTGGAAGTGCCGGCCTATCCGCGCGTGGTGGCGGAGGCGGTGCTTAGGCATAACGCGCACTCCGTGCTGCTGTGCCATAATCACCCGGGCGGGTCGGTGGTTCCATCCAGGCAGGATGTGGATATGACGCGCGCGCTGCTTGGGCTGCTGCAAAGCATCGACGTTTATTTGGCCGATCATGTCATCGTCGCCCAGGGCAGAGCGCTTAGCATGGTGGGCGCGGGGCTTATCGAGCAGAAAAAAGCCAATGATAGCGTATATACCTGCGTTGCGGATTCCTCCGCCGAGGTTGTGATACGCGCCAGGCTGGAAAAGCAAGCGAAAGTAACGAGGGAGTAATCCATGCGAAGGAAGAAAACGGGAGGCTGGCTTGTCAGACGGTTGCTATGGGCGCTGGCATGGCTTATGGTTGCAGGCGTTGTGTGCTGCGCCGCGTTGATTGGGCTGGTGTGCTATTGGGAGGTTAACGTGCCACAGGCGGAAGCGTATGACGGCATCATCGTATTGGGCGCGCAGGTGCTGCCCTCGGGCGAACCCTCTTTGCAGCTGCGCTGGCGGCTGGATAAGGCCAAGGAATGCTATGAAAAGAACCCCTGCTACATGGTGGTATGCGGCGGCCAGGGAGGCAAGGAGCCCGCGCCGGAGGGCGACGTAATGCGCGCTGTGCTGCTTGCAGAGGGCTTGCCGGAGGAACATGTGATCAGCGAGCCGGTTAGCGCCGATACCAAGGAGAACATACGCAACGCGTGGAAAATATTGCAGGATAAGGGCTGCGAGCGGCCGTTGATTGTAACCAGCGATTATCACCTGCCGCGCGCTCTGGCCATTGCGCGCGACGCGGGCCTTGCGCCCCAGGGCGCGGGCAGCAAGTGCAGGCCGGAGTTTTCCTTCTGGTTCAAAAACCATATTCGAGAGGCGTTGGCATGGGTGAAGTATTGGGGCGTGAAGTACCTGGGGCTGAAGCTGTGACGGAGCGGGCGTGGAGCGCGCAGATGCAAGCGCGCATTGAAGGGCTGGGCATTTGCTGCGACGGGCGCACGCCCGGGCGGATTGCGCGTTACCACACGCTTTTGTGCGGCTGGAACGCGCGCATGAACCTGACGGGCGATACGGACTTTGCCGTGGCGGCGGACCGGCTCTATGCGGATTCGCTGGCGCCGCTTCGACTGGAGGGGTTGTTTCCCCAGGGGGCCAGCCTGATTGACGTGGGCAGCGGCGCGGGCTTTCCCGGATTGCCGCTGGCGATTGCCAGGCCGGACTTGCAGGTGACGCTCCTGGACGCGCTGGGTAAGCGCGTAAACTTCCTGGCCGCCGTGGTGGAGGACCTGGGCCTGGAAAACGTGCGGCTGGTGCATGCGCGCGCCGAAGACGGCGGGCGCGACCCCGCGCACCGCGAACGGTATGACGTGGCGGTGGCCCGCGCGGTGGCTCCGCTGCCCGTATTGTGCGAGCTGCTTTTGCCCTTTGTGCGCGTGGGCGGCCACATGGGTTGTTACAAGGGCCCCGCCGCCGGGGCGGAGCTGGAGGCGGGGGCGCGCGCGGCAAAGCTGCTTGGCGGCGGGGCCATCAGCGCGCTGCCGGTGGACATACCCTCCCAGCCGGAGTGGCGGCATTGCGTGCTCCTGTGCCAAAAGGAGCAAAAAACCGTTCGACAATATCCTCGAAAGGCCGGCACGCCCGTCCGGGAACCGCTCGGCGGTTTCGTGAAATAGCCGGAAAAAACGACAAAATGCCTTCAGGGGCGCGCCAAAACGCGGCGCGCCCCTGTCGCATCCTGGCGCACGAAAGGCCGGAAGGCCAAGCAGGATAAGCCCTTTCACATGGGGAAACAAACAGGCATGGACGCGCCCGCAGGGCTTCGCGTGTCAAGGGGGAGGGCACGCGGGGCGCGCGGGCGCGTTCAACTCCGCAGATGAAGGGGGCTGTGCTATGCAGGCAACGGCCAATCAGGTACGCTGGGTGCCCATTGATGAGATTGTGGAGCCCTGGGAGGGCGAGGTGGGCGAGGGCGCGGAAGGGGAAGTGCGCCTGGCGCAGCGCGCCGACGGACGCTATACGCTGCTGAGCGGGCGCGAACGCCTGCGCCGTATGCGCGAGGCGGGCCAGCTGTGCGTGGATGCGGTGCTCAATCCCAATGAGAGCGTGGACGAGCGCATCAGCCGCCTGCTGGACAAGCTCATGCGGGGCACGCTGCATTATCTGGACGAGGCGGAGGAGTACCGCGGGCTGATACGCTGCGGGCTTACCACGCAGGAGCTTGCGGCGCGCATCGGCCGCACGCCCGCGACCGTGCGCCGCAAGCTGCGCCTGAACAACCTGGGGGAGGAAACGGCGGGAATGCTTCGGGAGCACGGCCTGTGCGAGCGGTATGCGCAGGAGCTGTTGCGCGTGCCTGGGTTACAGGGACGGCTGCGCGTGCTCAAGCATGTCATGGATGGAGGGCTCAGCGTGAAGGAAACGGAAAAGCTGATTGACGATGTGCTATCGCACATGCCGGTGCCTATGACCGGCGGCGGGCGCATGAAGCCGCTTATGCGCGATTACCGCCTGTATGTGAACGCCATCCGCGGCATTGTGGAGCAGATGCGCGACGCCGGGCTGGACGCCGCCATGCAGGTAAACGTGGGCAAGCGCGTGGCCGAGGTGCGCATTACCGTGCCCACCTTCGCCGCGGGAGGAAAATGAGCCGGTTGCCAAACGACTTTGGAAACGCTATAATGTTCCGGCGCGCGCCTCCAAGCGGCGCGCCGGATTTTTTGATTGACGGAGACAGAGCCATGCAGCTGATACAGGCCGTTCCCACGGATGCGCCGGACGTTCTAGCCCTTTACCGCGCCTGCGCGAAGAAGGGAACCTCCTGCTGGGACGATACCTATCCCAACGCCGGGATCGTTGCCGGGGACATACGGGAGGGAACCCTTTATGTTTGGCGGGAGGGAGGGGCGCTGCTGGCCGCGGCAACCCTTCTGCGCTGGGACGATATTGAGGACATGCCGTTGGGCTTTCAGTTTACCGTAGTGCCCTGCGTGCTGTGCCGCCTGTGCCTTTCGCCCGGCAGGCAGGGCCGGGGCGAGGGCAGGCTGCTGCTGCGCGCGGCCGAAAGCCTGGCCCGGGCGCTGGGCTACCGCGCCGTGCACCTGCTGTGCGACGCGCGCAACGTAATTGCGCACGGCCTGTATACAGGGGCCGGGTACCGCTATGTATGCAACGCGCCGCTCTATGGGCACGAATATGAGGTGTTTGAAAAGCCGCTCCGGGAGCCGTAAGCCAGCCCCGAAGCGGTTTGTTGGTTATAACAGCTTTTTCAGCCCGGGCATTCGCCTGAGCAGCCATGCTACGCCAAGCGCCGCGGCAAACACGGCTATTTCCCAAAGGACAGCCGAAAGAAAAGCAGGCAAAACCCCGCACAGCGGCGCAAACAGCCGGTAGCGGCTTTGCGCGATTAGCCAATCCTGCACCAGATACACGCCAAAGGCGCAGCCGCCCAGCTCCGTAAGCGCACGGGAGGCCCGCTCTCCCATGGGCCGCGCCAGCCAGCCCTTGAATAGCGCCATGGCGCATACGGCCGCCAAAACCGTGGGCAGGGCGGGGTGCAGGCGGTCGTCCATGAACCAGTATTTTTCGCCTGGGGCTACCAGGCCGTATTCGATGCGGGTAAGCGCGACGCTCACCACAAGGCTCACGGCCAGCCCAAGCCCCGCGCCCAGCATCTGCCTGCGCGTGGGCGCTTTTAGGCCGCGCACCCAATGCCCGGCGAAAAACAGCCCAATATAGGTGGTATACAGCGGCGCTTGAAAGAAGGAGGGCGGCGCAAGCTGCGGCACGTAGTGCGCAATCAGCGGCCACAGCCCATCCAGCGCAAAGCATGCGCCCAGCAGGCACAAAAGATCCCGCCTGCGCAGGGCATGCGCCAGCCGCTGCAAAAGCGGCAGCATCGCCATAAGGCCAAGGTAGAAGTACAGATACCAGAACGAATCGGTAATCTGCTGCGTCCAAACCAGGGTCCCAAACGCGCCTATATTGGCAAGGCGAGGCCACAGGCCCCAGTTCACCCACGCGTCATAGGCATAATAGCCGTAGGAAAAAACCAGCAGCACCAAAAGCACGCGCAGGGCGCGGCGGCCGGCCGCACGCCAGCCGTCCTGCTTGGGCAGCAGGCATGCGCCGGAGATCATTACAAACAGCGGCACCGCGGTTTTGCTTAGGTAATATAGCGCGATGGACAGCCACCATTCCGCCTGCCCGGGCGCGGCGGCTTTGAACACATAGCTGTTGGTATGGTTCACGATGACCCAAAAGGCCGCCAGGATGCGCAGGGCGTCCAGCCAGCTCTCGCGCCGGGCGCCGGCGCTCATATACGTTCCCCAGCGCGGCGACGCTTGAGCCAGCTCTGCGCGCGGTCGATGGACTGCCGCACGCTTACGGGCGCAGGGCCGCCGCGCAGGCTGCGCCGGTTCACGCACGCCTCCAGGGAGATGGCTTCATACACATCCGTATCAAAGGCGGAATGCGCCTGGCGCAGCTCGTTAAGCGTAAGGTCGGTCAGGGCGCGGCCCTCCTTCACGCATTTGCCTACCAGCACCCCGCTTACATGATGCGCGTCGCGGAAGGGCACGCCCTTGCCCACCAGGTAATCGGCCAGGTCGGTGGCGTTGGTGAAGCCCAGGCCCGCGCTGGCATACATGGCCTCGCGGCGGAAAACCGTTGTGCGAAGCATGGCCGTAAAGGTGGGCAGGCATTTGGCCAGCGTATCGTAAGCGTCAAAGAAGGCTTCCTTGTCCTCCTGCATATCCTTGTTGTAGGCCAGGGGAAGGCCCTTCATCACAGTTAAAAGGGCCGTCAGGTCGCCATAGACGCGGCCCGTTTTGCCGCGCACCAGCTCGCAAGCATCCGGGTTTTTCTTTTGCGGCATAATGCTGGAGCCCGTGGCGAAGCCGTCGTCCATCACGGCGGTGCCAAACTCGTTGCTGCTCCACAAAACCAGCTCCTCGCAAAAGCGGCTCAGGTGCATCATGCAAATGCTGGCTGCGGAAAGGAAGCTGAGCAAAAAATCGCGGTCGCTCACGCCGTCCAACGCGTTATCCGTCACATCGGAAAAGCCCAGCAGCTCGCATACGCGCTCGCGGTTCAGCGGATAGGTGGTGCCTGCCAGCGCGCCGGAGCCAAGGGGCATCACGTCCGCTTCCGCATAGGCGTGATCAAAGCGGTTTACGTCCCGCATGAACATTTGCGCATAGGCCATGAGGTGGAAGGCCAGCGTGACGGGCTGGGCCTTTTGCAGATGCGTATAGCCCGGCATGATGGTATCCAGGTGCTGGCCGGCGAGCGAGAGCAGCACATCCAAAAGGTCCGTCAGCAGGGCGGCAACATGCGTGCAGGCCTCGCGGGCATACATGCGCACATCCAGGGCAACCTGGTCGTTGCGGCTGCGGCCGGTGTGCAGGCGCTTGCCCGCCTCGCCGATGCGCTGGGTGAGCAGCGCCTCCACAAACATGTGCACATCCTCCGCGCTCTTATCAATTTCCAGGGCCCCGGCGCGGTAATCGGCCAGGATGCCCTTGAGGCCGTCCACAATGGCGGCCGCGTCGGCGGCGGGGATGATGTTTTGCTCGCCCAGCATGGTGGCGTGGGCGATGGATCCGGCGATATCGCACTCGATCAGCCGCTGATCGAAGGGGATGGAGGACTGAAAGTCGTCCATAAGCGCGTCTGTGGGCTTTTCAAAGCGCCCGGCCCAAAGCTTTGGCATCATAAATCCTTCCTGTTCTAAATCAATTTGCGGGTACCTATCAAGCGGGAACCGAAGCCTTGCGCAGCTCAATTTCCTGCACGTGGCGGCCGTCGGTTTTGAGCACCACGGCGTGCCAGCCGCCGCAATCAAAGCTGTCGCCGGGCTTGGGCACGCTTTCGGTCATTTCCATCACCCAGCCGCCAACGGTGCTAGCCTCGGTTTGCGCGTCTATGTTCAGCTGTTCAAACAGCTCCTCGGGATCAGCTGAACCAAGGGCGCGGCAGGTTGCGTCGTTGATGAAGCGGAAGGGCTCCTCCACCTCGTCGTGCTCGTCCCAGATCTCGCCGACGAGCTCTTCCAGAATATCCTCCATGGTTACGATGCCAACGGTGCCGCCGTATTCGTCCGCAACCACGGCCATTTGGGACTGCGTGCGCTGCAAAAGGCGCAGCGTATCGCTGATCTTGGCGGAGGGAGTCACATACACGGGCTTTTTCATAATTTGCGCCATGCCAAAGTCCCCGCCCTTGCGCACGCGGTTGTAAAAATCCTTCTGATGAATAACGCCCACAATATGGTCCAGCGTTTCCTCATACACGGGCAGGCGCGAATAGCCGCTTTCCTCAAACCGGTCGGCGGCCTCCTTGGGGGCGCTTTCCAGCGGCACGCCCTCCACCCGCACGCGGGGGGTGAGGATATCGCTCACATCCAGGTCGTGGAATTCGATGGCGCTTTTCAAAAGCTCGCTTTCATCGGCGTTCATGCCGCCCTCCTGCTCGGCCTCCTCCACAAGGGTGAGCAGCTCGTCCTGCGTGAAGGAAGGCTCCTCCTGCACGCTAAACATGCGGCGCAGAAGCTGCTTCCATTTGGAAAACAGCCAGTTGACGGGCTTGAGCACCGTCATCAGCCCGCGCACAACGGGGCATACGGCCATCGCGAAGCGCTCGGGCGCTTCCTTGGCCAGGCTTTTGGGCGAGATTTCGCCGAAAATTAGCACCACGACGGTGATGACCGCGGTGGACACGCTAACGCCCGCGCTGCCAATCCAGCTGACGAATACCACCGTGCCGACGGACGCCAGCGCGATGTTTACAATGTTATTGCCCACCAGAATGGTGGAAAGCAGCTCGTCGTAGCGTTCCTCCAGGGCTAGGGCCTCGGCGGCGCGCTTTTTGCCGTGCTCTGCCAGGCTTTTTAGCCTGGCGCGGTTCAGGGAAGAAAAGGCGGTTTCCGTAGCGGAAAAGAAAGCGGACAACGCTACCAGCACCGCCATGAGCCCAATTTGCATAAGGGCCTCCTGCGTGGACATGTTTAGGGATCCTCCTTCACAAAACGGCTGCGGCAAACAGGCCCGCCCCCTTTGGGGGCGGGAAACGGCGCAGCGTTCCATTTTTGCGGATAGGCAAACAGGCGGCCATCCGCATAGCCGCCATACGCACAGGGAGCGTGAACACGCGCAGAATCGCCCGCGTGGAAACAAAGCGGGGTCATCGGGCTGGCAGGATCGCCGTCCACGGCGATATCACACTCCTTCTTCATTCTGGGGAATGGGGTTAGTGTAGCATAGAAGGGCGCGAATGTCAAATATGCGGGCAATCGCGGGAAAGGCCGCGCCCCATAACGCTTTTTGCGCACTTGAAACCTTTGCGTTTCCCTGCTACAATACCCGTAACAAAACAAAGGAGCAAAGCCTATGCGGGATTTTACGGCCCTGGTAAACGAGCAGCGCGCCTATTTCCTCACCCAGGCCACAAAGCCATACGCCTTTCGAGCGCGCATGCTCAACGCCCTGGCAGGGTGGATTGACGCGCATGAAGGGGATATTCTGGCGGCCCTGACGGAGGATTTGGGCAAAAGCGCCTATGAGGGCTACCTGACCGAGGTGGCCATGGTGAAGCAGGAGATCAAGGATGCCAAACGCAATCTCAAGCGCTGGATGCGCCCCCAGCGCGCCCGCACCGCGATAGGCCAGCTGCCGGGCCGGTGCCGGATTTACCGCGAGCCCTATGGCGTAACGCTGATCATGTCGCCGTGGAATTACCCCTTTCAGCTTACCGTAGCGCCGCTGATTGGCGCTATCTGCGCGGGCGATTGCGCCGTGCTCAAGCCGTCGGCCTATTCTGCCGCCACCTCAAAGCTGATCAAGGGCATGGCGGAGGCGCTGTTTGAGCCGCGCTATATCGCCGCCGTGGAGGGCGGCCGGGCGGAAAACGCCGGGCTGCTGGAGCAGCGGTTTGATTTCATCTTCTTTACAGGCAGCCCTGCCGTGGGACGGCTGGTGATGCAAAAGGCGGCGGCGCATTTAACGCCGGTAAGCCTGGAGCTAGGCGGCAAAAGCCCCGTAATTGTGGATGAAACGGCGGATATAGCCCTTACGGCCCGCCGCCTGGCCTGGGGCAAGTTTTTAAACGCCGGGCAAACCTGCGTTGCGCCGGATTATGTGCTGGTGCACCATAGCCGCGAACAACGGCTTCTGGAAGCGCTCATCGCGGAGGTGCGCGCCATGTACACCAGCGCGCCGCTTCGCAATCCCGACCTTCCCAGGATCATCAACCAGCGCCATTTTGAGCGGCTGGTGGGGCTGATGCAAAGCGGCGTGATCAGCCACGGAGGGCAAATTGACATACGGGAGCGCCGCATAGCCCCCACCCTGCTTACGGATGTAACATGGGACGAGCCCATCATGCAGGAGGAGATTTTTGGCCCGCTTCTGCCCATCCTGACCTACCGCAGCCTGGACGAGGCCATCGCGCGCATTCAGGAGCGTCCCAAGCCGCTGGCGCTGTACCTGTTTACCCAGAGCGCGCAGGCGCGAAAGCGCGTGCTTGAGGAGGTCAGCTTTGGCGGCGGCTGCGTGAACGATACCGTGCTGCACCTGGCCACCCCGTACATGCCCTTTGGCGGCGTAGGGGAAAGCGGCATGGGCGGCTACCATGGACACCACAGCTTCGAGGCCTTTTCCCACCAGAAAAGCGTGCTTACGCGCTTTGCCCGGCCGGATGTGGCGCTGCGCTATGCGCCCTACGGCGGCAAGCTGAAGTGGCTGAAAAGGTTGATGTGAGCCCCAAAAGCGGAAAGCCGGAAAGCAAAAAAGCAACGGTGCGGGCCCGGGCGGGCCGCACCGTTGCTTTGGGTTAAAAGCTTTCACCCTGGAAAGCTCTGCTGCCAGTCGGCGCACTGCTCAATGCGCGTGCCCTCGCTATCCGTGGCGGGATCATAGGCAAATTCGTGCAGCTGCTTGCAGGGGAAACGGTCGCATTGGCCGCAATGCTCCTTGCCCTTGCTCTCACAGCAGCTTTTGATGGGGCAGCTTTTGGCCCAATAGGGCTTTTTGATTTTCAAACAGCCTTCGCACTTCATAATTTCGCGGTATTTGCATTCGCTGCATAAAAGGCCGCAACGGGTTTCAATCATAACGTTCCCTCCTTTGGGATATCCTCCGGCGGAGTATAACAAAGTTTGCGGGCAGTGTCAACCGAAATGGTTGCGGGATGGGGTTTTGTATGGTACGATGTGGCTATCAAGCGGGGAGGCGGCAGGCATGAGGCAAAGAACGCTGGTTTTGGATATCGCGGAACAAACGCGCCGCGCGCTGTGGGAGGTGCGCAACGTGATGGACTGCGTGCCCCAGGCGCTATGGAGCAGGCCCTATTGCGGCATGCCTGTGTGGAAGCACATCTATCACATGCTGCACTCGCTGGATCGTTGGTTTGCGAATCCGCGCGACCCGGCCTACCAGGAGCCGCCGTTCCATACGCCCGGCCTGAACGATCTGGATACGCCGCCGCAGGGCAGCCTTTCCAGGGAAACGCTTACGGCCTATCTGACGCAGGTGGGGGAACGGACGATGGCGTACCTGGAGGAATTGGACGACGCGGCGCTGGAGGAACGCCCGCAGGGCTGCGAGTTTACGCGCATGACGCTTATCCTGGGGCAGCACCGGCACCTGAGCACGCACATGGGCATGCTGATGGGCTTTATCATAGCCGAAACGGGCCGCTGGCCGCGCGTGCTGGGGCTGGAAAGGCCAATGCCGCAAGGAACATACGATCGGTTCTTTTAAGGAAAAGAATTAACTTATACCCGCGTTGGAGATTACTACATCCCAAATTTGAAGCTGGCAGAACAGCCAGACAAGCCCATCGGCAAGTATGGACGTATGCAGCAGCGGTATTTGAAAGAATACCGCCCCGCTCTGTATAGCGGCCTGTTACTAACAGAGAAGTTATATCTCCGCTTGTTGGAGATCGACAAGGCGGCAAACCGACGCATGGACATTCTCATGCCGCAGCTTATGTAAGCCGCCGGTGTGACCGAAGAATTATAAGCCGCCAATCAAATGAAGTGGGTAGGACTGGCAAATAATTGTAAGGCGCAGGTGGAAGAAATAATACAAAATGAATTAATTTTTAGATAATTTTAATATTGGGTGCAATGAGCCAGTTTTTGTAACACAGCCAAATCACTTATATAATAACCACTATTGGTTTTTGTAAGTATGCCGCGCTTAACAAAATCAGCCAAAACATACAGAAGATGTCGATATGTAACCCCCAAAAATTCCGATGATTCTGTATGTTTCTCTCTGTAATACCCATTTTGTGATGTAAGTAAAATAAAATTTGCCAAACGTACATCCAAAGGGTAAGACTGATTACGTGAATAGTTATATGTATTTCCTATTGCTTTTTGACTGAGAAAAAGGCAGATATGGCGCAAAAATCTTATATCCTCCAAAATTTTATGCTTACAACTGCTTGTGTTAATTGCATAGCAAGTACATTCTGTAATTGCCGTAATTCCATTTGATGTGTTTTGCGCTCCAATCAATTCCATTTCCCCAATGAAACAAGGGGCATTTAAGAAATTGATTAGGGAAATGCGTCCATTTTCGTGCGATAGAAACAATTTTGCTCTGCCGTTGATTAGATAATACAAGTATGCAGGGGCAGTCCCCTCCTGCATTATTACTTCGTCACTTTCAAATTGAACAATCGAAACATACGGTCTTATGTCAAAATTGAAATAATCTATCAAAGGAAAGTGATTGTAATATTCATCTATGAGATTTTGCTGAACTATCTTTTTCATGAATATTCCTTTCTGCAAAAGTGTGTGAGATTTCTCATAGTAGTCTAACATAAATAGCGCTATAATTCAAGAAAAGCAAGGAGGACATTGCAATGGAGCAAAAAAAGTATTGGGATCAAGTATCAACAACAAAACAATTTACAACACCTTTTCATGCAGCTGAATTTGAAAAGTATGTGGGAAGAAATTCTGTAATTCTCGATGTGGGATGCGGCTATGGACGTACCCTTAATGAGCTTTATCAACTTGGTTTTCAGCATCTAATAGGAATTGACTTTTCAAGTGGGATGATCGAACGGGGCAAAGAGCAATTCCCTTATTTGGATTTAAGAACAAAAATAGCTGACAATATTGATTTGCCTGATCAGAGCGTTGATGCCGTTATTCTGTTTGCAGTATTAACTTGCATTCAGAATAATTCCGAGCAGGAGAAGCTAATCAGAGAAATCGAAAGAGTTTTAAGGCCAAACGGCATACTATACGTTAATGATTTCCTTTTAAATGATGACGACCGAAATAAAAAGCGCTACGCTGAATTTGCCTCCAAATATGGAAATTATAATTATGGCGTTTTCGAGCTGCCAGAGGGAGCTGTTTGCAGACATCATGATGAAAACTGGATTCTTAATCTGCTTGCAGGTTTCAATGCTCTAAAATATGAGCATTTAACTTTTACTACCATGAATGGTCATAAATCAAACGGCTTCTATTTTATTGGTAAAAAGATATGTTAAAAAAATTAAAATGCGGACGACTGGCCTTTGTATTTGGAACAGTTCTTTCTGCCTTTGGGATCGCATTGCAAACAAAAGCGGACATTGGTATTTCAATGGTTGCAGCACCTGCTTATATTTTCGCTGAAAAAGACGTTTAAAACCAAGCGAAAGGCAGGGCGGATAACCCTGCCTTTCGCCAAATCCGTATCCGACTGTTTTACGCCTGCTGGAACTGGCTTTGGTACAACCTGGCATAGAAGCCGCCCTGGCTGAGCAGCTCCTCGTGCGTGCCCTGCTCGATCACGTTGCCCTGGTTCATCACCAAAATCACATCCGCCGTTTGAATGGTGGACAGGCGGTGCGCCACGATAAAGCTGGTGCGGCCCGTCATCAGCTTATCAAAGGCGCGCTGGATGCGCTGCTCCGTGCGCGTGTCGATGGAGGAGGTGGCCTCGTCCAGGATGAGCATGGGCGGCAGGCATAGCATCACGCGCGTGATGCACAAAAGCTGCTTCTGCCCCTGGCTCAGGCTGCCGCCGTCCTCCGCGATCACGGTGTCGTAGCCCTCCGGCAGGCGCTTGATAAAGCTGTGCGCGTGCGTGGCCTTGGCCGCGGCTATGACCTCCTCGTCCGTGGCGTTCTCGCGGCCCATTTTGATGTTCTCGCGGATGGTGCCGGCCTTGAGCCACGTATCCTGCAACACCATGCCATAGGCGCTGCGCAGGCTATGGCGGGTAACGTCCCGGATGGGCTGGCCGCTTACCTTGATCACGCCTGCGTCTACATCGTAAAAGCGCATGAGCAGGTTGATGAGCGTGGTTTTGCCGCAGCCCGTGGGGCCCACGATGGCGATGCGCTGGCCCGGCTTTACCCTTAGGTTGAAATGCTCGATCAGCTTACGGTCCGGCGTATAGGAGAAGCATACGTCCTCAAGCGCTACCGAGCCGTCCACCTGGGCAAGCTCGCCGGGCGCGTCGGGCGTTTCGGCGGGCTGATTGATCAGGTCGAACACGCGCCCGGCGCAGGCCAGCGCGCTTTGCAATTCCGTTACCACGCCGGAAATTTCGTTAAACGGCTTGGTGTATTGGTTGGCATAGCTCAAAAATGCGGAAAGCTGGCCCACCGTGATGCCCCCGGTGCTTACCGCCACCAACGCACCCGCCACGCCCACGCAGGCGTATACCATTGCGTTTACAAAGCGCGTGGCAGGGTTGGTGAGCGAGGAATAGAAGATGGCGCGCAGGCTGCACTTTTCCAGCCTGCCGTTGATTTCCTCAAAGCGGCGCTGGATTTCCTGCTCCATGCCAAAGGCGCGCACCACCTTTTGGTTGGTAACCATTTCGTCAATCAGGGCGGTCTGCTCGCCGCGCGTTTGGGTTTGCAGGGTGAACAGCTTGTACGTGCGGCGGGCGATGAAGGCCGCTACCACCAGGCTCAGCGGCGTGATGACCACCACCGCCGCCGCGATAATCCCATTCACCGAGAACATGAAAAACAGCGTGCCCAGGATGGTCAAGACGCCTGTGAACAGCTGGGTAAAGCCCATCAGCAGGCCGTCCGCGAACTGATCTACATCCGCGATGACGCGGCTGACCAGATCGCCCGTGGACTGCTGGTCCAAATAGGACAGCGGAAGCCGCTGGATGCGGCGGAAGGCGTCCATGCGGATATCGCGCACGGTACCGTAGGTCATGCGATTGTTGCACAGCCCCATCAGCCATTGGGACAGCGCCGTTACGGCCACCAATATGCAAATTTTGATCAGCACCGGCCAAAGCCCGTCCAGCTGAACCTGCCCGGGGCCTATGAGCAAATCCACCGCGCTGCCGGTAAGGATGGGCACATACAGCGTGCTTGCCACCGTGACGACGCATAAGGCCAGGGAGGCGGCCAGATACCCTTTGTAGCGTCCCACATAGCGCAGTACCTGGCGAAGCGTGTTCTTGCGGGAGGATGCAGCTTTCATCGTCACACGGCCTCCTTGGGATATTGCGAGTAATAGATTTCCTGATACACAGGGCAGCCTTGCAAAAGCTGCTCGTGCGTGCCGCTGCCTACCAGCTCGCCGTCGTCCAGCACCAAAATGAGATCGGCATGGCGGATGGAGCTGGCGCGCTGCGATACGATAAATACCGTCGCCCCACCCTCCATCTGGCGCAGGGATTTGCGAAGCGCCGCGTCCGTGGCGTAGTCCAGCGCGGAGGCGCTGTCGTCCAGGATGAGGATTTCCGGCTGCTTGACCAGCGCGCGGGCGATGGTGAGGCGTTGCCGCTGGCCGCCGGACAGGTTGCGGCCCCCCTGCTCGACGGGCTCGTCCAGGCCGCCCGCCTTGCCGCGCACCACCTCGGCCGCCTGGGCGGTTTCCAGCGCGCGCCAAAGCTGCTCGTCCGTTGCGGAAAGGTTGCCCCAGAGCAGGTTCTCGCGAATGGTGCCCTCAAACAGCACGGCCTTTTGCGGCACTACGGATATTTTTTGGCGCAGCGCGTCCATGGCCTGCTGCTTCACATCCACGCCGTTTACCAAAACGCGTCCCTGCGTAGCGTCATAAAAACGGGGAATCAGGTTGACCAGCGTGGTTTTGCCCGAGCCCGTGCCGCCGATTACGCCGATCGTTTGCCCGCGCAGCGCCGTAAAGCTGATGTTGGATAGCGAATCGCCGCCTGCGTTTTGATAGCGCGCGGATACGCTTTCAAAGCGGACGCATTCCTGCGCGCTGCCGGGCGCTTCCACGGGCCGCTCCGGCTGGGCCATGCTGGGCTGGATATGGAGCACGCTTTCAATGCGCCCGGCGCAGGCGACGGCCTTTGTGATGGTTACAATCAGATTGGCAAATTTGATAAGCTCCACCAGGATTTGCGAAAGGTAGTTGACCAGCGCAACCACAGCGCCCTGCGTAAGCGCGCCGGATTGCACCTGCAAGGCCCCGCTCCACAATAGCGCGGCCAAAGCGCCGTTTACCAGCACATAGGTAAGCGGGTTCATCAGGGCGGACAGGCGGCCCACGCGCTGCTGCATATCGCTCAGGCGCTGGGTATCGGCCTCATAGGCGGCGGTTTCATCGTCCTGCTTGCCAAAGGCGCGCAGCACGCGCACGCCGGTCAGGTTTTCACGGGTGGTAAGCAGCACGCGGTCCAGCTGGCCCTGTACCCGCTTGTGGCGGGGCAGGGTCAGGCGCATCAGGCCCGCCACCACCAACGCCAACAGCGGGATCAGCGCCACAAAGATGAGCGCCGACCGGCTATCCACCGTAAAAGCCATAATCATCGCGCCCACAACCACGAAGGGGGAGCGCAAAAGCAGGCGCAGCGTCATGTTTACGCCGGTTTGCACCTGGTTCATATCCGTGGTCATGCGGTTGATGAGCGTGGGCGCGCCAAGCGTGTCCAGCTCCGTATAGGAAAAGCGCTGGATATGCGCAAACAGCGCGGCCTTGAGCCGCGCGGCAAAGCCCACCGCCGCCTTGGCGGCAAAATACTGTGCCGTGATGGAGGTAAGGAAGCCCAGCAGGCCCAGCCCCACCAGCATAAGGCCCATTTTGAGCACATAGCCCGTATCGCGCGCCTGGATGCCGTTATCGATGATGGCGGCCATGATGAGCGGCACAAACAGCTCCAGCACCGCCTCAAACAGTTTAAACAGCGGGCTTAGCACGCACTCCTTGCGGTAGGGCTTTAGGAAGGGAAAAAGACTGCGCATGGCGGATTCTCCTTGGAAAAAAGTTGCGCTCCTATTGTAGCACAGGTTTGGGAATACGCAAGGGATAAGCCGGCGGGAAACGCGTTTGAGTTGACAGAAAACGGACTGTATTCTATGATGTGTATGAAGTGGATTACCAATTCCTGTACGCTTGAAAGGAGAAGATACGCTTGGCTGCGGCAGTGTTGTTTGGGCTTATCCTATGCGGATGCGTATTCCTGTCGGCCGTGTTTCACAGGCGCTTTGAGGAGGGCGCGCCGCTGGCTATCTTTGCAATGATCGTGGTGCTGTATGGCTTTGGCCTTGCAGGCGCGCTGCAGGCGGGCGTATATGCGGTGCTTGGCCTGTGCGGCGCGGCCGCGGCGGCCGGGCTGGCGGTGGCGGTAAGGCAAAGGCGCGTTCGCAGGCTTGCAAGGCAGCTGTGTACCCCGGCGCTGGTTTTGTACGGCGTGTGGTGCGCGGCCGTTTGCTTCGCCAACGCGGGCAAGCCCGTGCATACGTGGGACGAGTTTACCTACTGGGCTGATGCGGTTAAAATCATGGTTCAACAGGGCGTGCTCCCCAGCGACCCCGCCGCGCGCTCCCTGTTCGCGTCCTATCCGCCGGCTTTGCCGCTGTGGGAGTACCTGTTGCAGGCCCTGGGCGCGCTTATGCCATCCAAAACGGCGTTTTCGGAGCCGATGCTGTTTGTAGCCTATCAATGGCTGATGCTGGCGCTGTACCTGCCCTTCCTCAAGCGCCTTTCCTTCCGCAGGCCGCTGGAAGCGGCGGCGCATGGGGTGTTGGTGCCCCTGGCGGCGATGGCGGTGTTCCCGCTGGCGTTTGATTTGCTGCATAGCGACGCGCTGCTGGGAACGCTGGCCGGTTTTGTGTGCGCCTATCCGCTGCTGGAGCGCAAAAAGGACGGCTTATGCATAGCGACGGCCTGCGCCGGCCTGTTTGTGCTTACCCTTACCAAGGATGCGGGGCTGGTGTTTTCCCTGGCGGGCGCGGCATGCCTGTGGTTTGCCGGCGGCTTTGAGAGAAGGGGAATCCGGGAAGCCTTCCAAAGCAGCCGGGGGGGGGTTACCCTTTCAGCCGTTCTTTCCGTGGCGGCTGCCCGGGGCAGCTGGAGCCTGCATGCGGCTTTGATGAACGCCACGGCGCAGGCGACCTTTTCAAACCCCGTTTCGCTGAGCGCGCTGCGGGAGCCCTGGCGCAGAACGGCGCTGCGCAATTTTCTCTACAAATTTTTTGACCCCATTTTTCCCGTGCAGGCCACGGATTATAGCATAAGCTATTTTATGGTGCTGGTTTTGCTGGCGGCGGGCTTTGCCCTTTTGTGTTATTTGACCAAAAACGCGCAGGAGCAAAAAGGGCTGCGCCGCCTGACGGCGGTTGCCTTTACGGCCGTGGGGGTCTACATCGCCGGCATGGGCGTAACCTATGGATTTAAGTTTTATGAGGATGAGGCGGTGCGGCTGGGCTCCTTTACGCGCTATATCAACATTCCTGTGGAAATGCTGTTTTTCATTCTGTTTGCGTGCTGCCTGGCGATGCGCGGCCCCTGCTGGGAAAACGGCCTACCGCGGCGGGCTACGGCGGCCGCTTTGGCTGCGTTTGCCCTGTTTGCGCCATGGAACAGCCTGCTTAACAGCGTAACGCGGCTTCATGCGCAGGCGGCCGCGCAATACCAGGAGGAATACATTGAAATGGCCGGGCGGGTGGAGGCCCTTTGCCCTGGCGGTACGGAACGGGTATATGTTGTAGCGTCGGATTCGGGCGGGATTGAACAGGTAATCCTGCGCTACCGCCTGCGGCCCATAGAGGTGAATGCCGATGCTTGGGATGTGTTTATCGACGGGCGCGAGGAGGACCGCTTTACCTCGAGGCGCACGTTTGAGGAATTTGCGGAATGCGTGATTTACGGCTACGATTATCTGGTGCTGTACAAAACCACAGACGCTTTTGAAAAGGACTACGGCGCGCTGTTTGCAGAACCGGAGAAAATGGCCGACCGCCAGCTTTACCGCGTGGACAAGGAGGCGAAGAAGCTTGTTCTGATTGAATAAGCGCCTTATAGGGCCGCCATAGGGGGCTTGCGGTATCGCCGTCTGCGGCTTGGCCCGGCAGGGATTGACGCAATGATAAAAGGTTTGACAATTGTTGCGATACTTTTATAATGATAAAAAATGGGAATGCACAGAAGCCGGAATACAGAGGGGGAGGAACGATGGCGGAACTGCTGATGTTTGCCGCAATAGGAGGACTGTGCCTGGGTGGGGCGGCTTTTTTTGGCAAGTGCTTTGAGCAATGCCTGCCGTTAAGCATTTTTGCCATTATCATTTTTTGCTATGGCCTGGGCCTGGCGGGCGCGTTAGCCTTGGCCCCGGCGGCTGTTTTAGGCCTGTCGGCCATGCTGGCGGCCGCGGGCTTCCTTTACTGCCGCAAAGCGCCCGGGGCGCTCCTGCGGCGCATGTTTACGCCGGCCTTTGTGCTGTATGCGCTGCTGTGCATATTTGCCTGCCTGATCAACCGCGGCAAATGCCTTAGCGGCTGGGACGAGTTCAGCCATTGGGGCGATGCGGTAAAGGTGATGTGCCAGCTTAACGATTTTACCACGAATCCTCAAAGCAACGCGCTGTTCCCCACCTATCCCCCGGCCATGGCTTTATGGCAATATCTGGGCCAAAAGCTTTCCGCGCTTGTTTCTGGCGCTTCCGTGCTGAATGAAGGTTTGCTGTACACAAGCTATCAATGGGCGATGTTTGCCCTTTTTATGCCGTTTGTAAGCGGCCTGTCGTTGCGAAGGCCCCTGGAAGCCCTGCTAAATGGCCTGGCCGTTGTGCTGGGGTGCTGCATCGTGTTTACGGATGCGCTTTCTTCGATTTATATCGATGCGTACCTGGCGATACTGGCAGGCTTTTTATGCGCTTACGGGCTTTTTTGCGCAAGGCTGGACGGGCTGTCCCTTGCAACGCTTTTCGCGGGCGCTTTTGTATTGACGCTTTGCAAGGACGTGGGGCTATTGTTTGCGCTGGGCGGCGTTGCCGCGTTTGCGCTATGTTCCCGCGCGCAGGGGCTTGCAAGGGATAACCGCAAAAAATGGGCGCTTTCCGTGGCGCTGATGCTGCTGGCGGTGATTGCGGCGCAGGCTACCTGGACGCTGCAATGCGCGCAAAGCCGGGAAATGCAACTTTCCGTAAAGCTTGCCAATCAGTTTAGCGTGAAGGAGCTTTGGGCCGTTATCAACGGAAGCACCCAGCAGCCCTGGCGAAGGACCACGCTGTACTCGTTCCTGTATGAGGGCGTGAAGCCCATCCTGCGCGTACAGATCACAGATGGATACATCAGCTATCTTGCCGCCTTCCTGCTTGCCGCCCTGGGCTTTATGGCCATGTACAAGCGGCTGGTGCAGGAGGGGGAATATGCTGCCGGCTTTCGCAGCATGGCGGCGGTTTGCCTGCTGGTTGCGGCGTTGTATATGGCGGGGCTGGTCATTTCCTATATGTTCCAGTTTTCGCAAGAGGAAGCCCTTATCCTTACCTCATACAGGCGGTATACGAACATCGCTTTGATGTATGTCCTGTTTCCGCTGCTAGCCTGCTGCATGCGCCTGCGCCGGCCGGCATATTCCAAGGGAATACCAAGGTGCGCAGGGCTTATGCTGCTGGCGGGGCTTATGCTGCTGTCCCCCTGGAACGCCGTGCTCAATGCCGTGACGCGCACGGACGTGGCCTATTCCGTGGAGCGGCAGGCGCCGTATCTTGCCTTGTCGGAAAGGCTGCTTGCGCTCAAAAAAAGTGGCGGCGAGCATGTTTATGTGGTTTCCCAAACGGAGAACAGCCCGGATTTTGTTACGCTGCACAGCCGCCTGAGGCCCTATGTGGTTGGCAACGAGCCAAGCTGCCTTGCGGTGCGGGCGGATTCGGACGTGCCGGGCGCGCACGTCCTCTCCCCTGGCGATTTTTGGACGAAGCTGGCGGGAGGATACGATTATCTGGTGCTATACAAAAGCTCGGAAAGCTTTGCAAGGGACTATGGCGAGCTGTTTGAGGAGCCCCAGCGCGTGGCCGACCGCCAACTCTACCGCGTGGACAAGGAAGCGCAAAAGCTTGTTTTGATTGAATAAGCGCCTAAGCGCCCTCTGGACAGGCTTTCAAAGGGTATTATATAATAATTCTATCGGGCATGTGGGCCTTTCGATTATAAAATGCGTTATTTGGCGGCATGCGCCGGAGCGGAGGTGATATAGCCTTGACAGTGGCGATGATATTTTTGTGCCTGACGGCAGGAGGGGTACTCTGCTGCGCCCTGTTTGAAAAGCAACTGGAGGAAACGCTGGCCGTAGGGCCCTTGGCGATTGTGTTTGTACTGTATTGGGGCGGCCTGCTGGGAGCGCTGAAAGAAAGCGTTTATCTGGTATTGGCCATTTGCGCGCTGTGCTATGCTTTGGCGCTGTGTACGGCCTGGCAAAGGCGGCGGCTGCGCCCCTTGCTCAAAAACATTTTCACGCCGGGCTTTTGGGTGTGGCTGTTATTATTTGCGCTGGTGTGGTATACGAATCGCGGCAAGCTGATTCATTACTACGACGAATTTACGCACTGGGGCGACGTAGTAAAGGTGATGTGCGAGATTGATGATTTTTCCACCCATCCGGCCTCTCGCTCGCTGTTTGCAAGCTATCCGCCGGGGATGGCGCTGCTTCAATATTTTGTGCAAAAAGCAAATGGACTGCTCTTGAACGGACGGGAGATCGATGAACCGTTGGTTTACATGACCTATCAATGGGCCATGCTAAGCCTTTTTACGCCGTTTTTGAAAGGCCTCCATTACCGCAAGCCGTGGCGAATTGCGTTTGCGGCGGGAGCGGTTTACATCGTGCCTGTAATGATCTATACAAGCTCTGCTTATGCGCTGGTATATATTGACGCTTACCTTGCCACGTTGAGCGGCTTTGTGTGCGCCTTCGCATTTCTGAAAGAAAACCCGGACGGTGTTGATACGGCCATGGTGTGTTTGGCCCTGTTTATGCTGGTGCTAACCAAGGACGTGGGGCTATTGTTTGCGCTGGGAGGCGCGGCTGTTTTTTCGCTTGGGCTCTGGCTGGAACGCAGGGCCGAAGGCGTGCCGCAGGCTGGGCTCAAACGTGGTCAAAGGGTTTTCAAGGGCGCGCTGGCCGTGGGATTTGTTATCGCGGCCAAGGCGTCGTGGGCCGCTCATATAGCTGCGCGCGGCGCGCGGCTTGCCCAAAGCGGGCTTTCACGCCCGATGGGGCCCGCGCAATGGCTGGCCATGCTAAGGGGTTCGCCGGAGCAGCTTTGGCGCAAGGAAGTGCTCAACAACTATATTCAACGCTTTTTTGACCCGATTTTTCGTTTTTGGGCAACCGACGGGTATTTGAGCTATGCGGCGCTGATCATCGTAGTGGGAACAGGGCTGTACCTGCTTGCCAGGAGGACGCAGCGGCAGGAGAAAATGCCCAAAGCGCGGTTGACGGCCCTGTGCATGGTTTGCGCTATCATGACAGCGGCGCATATAATCGGCCTGTGCGGAATGTATTTATTCAAATTCAGCATGAGCGAAGCCAAAAGCCTGGCCAGTTGGACACGCTACATTGAACTGATTGCGGCGACGCTTTTTACGGTGACTGCGCTGCTTGCGCTGCACTGCCGGCTAAGCGGAAATTTCCGCGGGGGGGGGTCAGCGGCTATTGTGGTTGCGGCGTTCCTTCTGGCAACGCCCTATCCCTATCTAACGGGCTATTTAAGCGGCGCGGATGCGAAGCAGGCGGCGGCATCGCAGGCAGAATATGTAGCGCTTGCGCAGAACGTAAAAGAAAAAATACAAAGCGATAGCGATCTTCCCGAGGCCAGCGTTTATGTGGCTAGCACATGGGAGGCGTACTTGGCAATGCGCTACCGGCTCAGACCGCTTTGCGTTGGAGATGAGCCGTGGCTCCTGTCCGAAGTGGCGAGGGACGAACCTGCGAAGTCTATGGAGGCTGAAGAATTCGCAAAGCTTTTATATGATGGATATGACTATCTCCTGATTTGTACCATTGATCAGGAATTCCGGGAACGCTACGCCGTTTTGTTTGAGCAGCCGGACACGTTGAAAGCGCAGCAGCTCTACCGCGTGGACAAGGAAGCGCTGAAACTTGTTCTGATTGAATAAGCGCCTTATAGGGCCGCCACGCCCTGCGTGAGCATCAGCCCCGCGGGCAGCCCGGCGCCCAGGGCCCACAGGTCGTAGGCGCGCAGGTCCAGTTGCCACAGGGGGCTTGCGGTATCGCCGTCTGCGGCTTTGGCAATCACGGGCAAGGGGCTCTGCCCCAAAAGGCCGGTCAGCTCGGGCGCTGCGCGGCGCAGGCCCAGCAGGCGCACATATTCCGGCGCGGGGTGCGCGTTGAGTAGCTCCGCCGTTACATCCAGCAGGGCGTGGCAGCACAGGCGGCTGAGCCGGGCGCGGGCGTAGCGCCGGGTTTTGAGCGCGTCCAACAGCGCTTCGCGCGAGGCGCAGCGCAGGGCGCAGGCTTTCAGGCGGTTTTCAAGGCCCTCGGTGCAGTCCGGCAGGGCGGCGAGCGCCTGCGCGCTCATCGCGCGCAGCTTGTAAAGCAGCACGCCATCCAGCGCGTCCGGGCGGCAAACGGGTTCGCGGGGCAGGGCGTAGCCGCAGGCGGCGTCGGCCTGCGCAAACGCGCCGTGCGCAAAGGCGGCGCGCACCGCCGTGGCGGAAGGGAAAGCCCCGTCCGCAAGCGTTTGGGCATGGTAATCGCCCTCGCGCTTTACCGGCAGCGGCTGAAGCGGGCTTTGCAGGCGGTTCATTGCGCGCAGGTAGCACAGCGCCAGGATGTTGTTGGGCCTTTGCCAGGCGGGGGCTTCCGCCAAACCGGGAGCGCCAAGGCAGCTATCCAGCGCCGCGCCCTGCGCGGCGGCAAAGCTGGCCCCCTGCGCGAGCGCTGCCTTGAGCGCCCGTTCAAAGGCGGGCGTAGGCTGTTCCAGCAGCGCGGCTGCGGGACGCAGCCTATCCAGCGCGTCCTCCGCGCCGAAGGAGAGGTGGGTCACAAAGCCAAGGCTACTTAAAATGTGAACGCCGCCCAGGGCAAAGCGCTCCGCATCGCGCACGGAAAAGGCGCAGGGCAGCTCCAGCACAAGGTCCGCCCCGGCGTTAAGCGCGGCCTGCGCACGCGCGCGCGGCGCGTGGAGCGCGGGCATGCCCCGCTGGGTAAAGCAGCCGCTCATCAGGCACACGATTCGCGCCCCGGGAAGCGCGGCGCGAATCAGCTCAAAATGCCGCCGGTGCCCCAAATGAAAGGGGTCATATTCGCAAATCACACCTACGACTGGTTTCATGCCTCCGCCCGCCGCACGGGAAAACGCTTCCGCACGTGCTTTTTTGGGCTTCCCCCTTCCATTCGGCTTGAAAAAGTTGTATACTGTAACGGTTGAAAACAGATACACACGCTGTATTTTAGCACAACAGGGAGGAAAAAAACATGTCCGCCATCGACAAAATCAAAGCCAAGGCCAAGGCAAATGTAAAGCACATCGTGCTGCCTGAAGGCACCGAGCCCCGCACCGTGCAGGCCAGCGCCAAAATCCTTAAGGAAGGCGTAGCCAGCGTAACCCTGCTTGGCAACCCGGAGGAAGTGCAGAAGGTCGCCGCCGAAACCGGCACCGACCTTACCGGCGTAGCCATTATCGACCCCGCCGCCAGCGAAAAGAGCGCCGCGTATGCCGAATTGCTGTTTGAGCTGCGCAAGGCCAAGGGCATGACCATGGAGCAGGCCACCGAGCTTGTAACCAAAAACACGCTGTACTACGGCGCCGTAATGCTCAAGGCCGGCGACGCGGACGGCATGGTGGCCGGCGCGATCAACTCCACCGGCAACGTGCTGCGCCCGGCTTTGCAGATCATCAAAACGGCCCCCGGCATCAAGGTGGTGTCCAGCTGCTTCATCATGGAGCTGCCCGACCGCAAGTGGGGCGATAACGGCGTGATGATCTTTGGCGACTGCGCCGTGATTCCCAACCCCACGGCCGAGGAGCTGGCCGCCATCGCCGTTGCCAGCGCCGCCTCCGGCAAGCAGCTGGTGGATATCGACCCCCGCGTAGCCATGCTTTCCTTCTCCACCAAGGGCAGCGCCAAGCATGATAACGTAACCAAGGTGCAGGAGGCTACCAAGCTGGCCAAGGAGCTGGCTCCCGACCTGCTTTTGGACGGCGAGCTGCAGGCGGACGCCGCGCTGGTGGAAAGCGTAGGCCAGCTCAAGAGCCCCGGCAGCGCCGTGGCGGGCCATGCCAATGTGCTTGTGTTCCCGGATTTGCAGGCGGGCAACATCGGCTACAAGCTGGTGCAGCGCCTGGCGGGCGCGGAGGCCATCGGCCCCATTATCCAGGGCCTGGCCAAGCCGGTAAGCGATTTGAGCCGCGGCTGCTCTGTGGATGATATCGTAAGCGTTGTGGCCATTACGGCTGTAAAGGCGCAGGGCTAAGAAGGCAGCGGGAAGGAGTTAGGCAGATGAAAATCCTGATTGTAAACGCGGGTTCCTCCTCTTTGAAATACCAGCTTGTCGATATGGACGGCGAGAAGCTCATGGCCAAGGGCCTGGTGGAGCGCATCGGCATTGAGGGCAGCAAGCTGACCCAGAAGGCGGGCGGCGAGCAGATTGTGTTTGAGCAGCCCATCAAGGACCATACCGAGGCCTGCACCCTCATGATCAAGGCCCTGACCGATCCCGAAAAGGGCGCTGTGAAGGAAATGAGCGAGATTGGCGCCGTGGGCCATCGCGTGCTGCATGGCGGCGAGGCCTTTACCGCCAGCGTCCTCATCAACGAGGAGGTTAAGGACGCGATCCGCGCCAACATCCCGCTGGGCCCCCTGCACAACCCCGCCAACCTCATGGGCATTGAGGCCTGCGAAAAGGTGATGCCTGGCACGCCCAATGTGGCCGTGTTCGATACCGCTTTCCATCAAACCATGCCGCCCAAGGCCTTCCTGTACGGCGTACCCTACGAGTATTACGAGCGCCTGCATGTGCGCCGCTACGGCTTCCACGGCACCAGCCACCGCTATGTAAGCAAGCGCGCCTGCGAGTTTTTGGGCCTGGACCGCGCCAAGACCCGCGTGATCACCTGCCACCTGGGCAACGGCAGCTCCATGGCCGCTGTGGACTGCGGCAAGTGCGTGGATACCAGCATGGGCATTACGCCTTTGGAGGGCGTGATTATGGGCACCCGCTCCGGCAGCATGGATCCCGCCGTGGTGCAGTACATCGCCAACAACGATCACATGACCGTTGACGAAGTGCTGAATATGTGCAACAAAAAGAGCGGCCTGCTTGGCATCAGCGGCCTCAGCAGCGATATGCGCGATATCGACGCCGCCGCGGACAGCGGCAACGAGCGCGCCATCATTGCCCGCGATATGCTCATCAGCGGCATCCGCAAGTACATCGGCAGCTACGCCGCCGTGATGAACGGCGTGGATGTGATCGTATTCACCGCCGGTATCGGCGAGAACGGCGCCGAGCTGCGCGAGAAGGTAATGAGCGGCTTTGAGTACATGGGCGCGAAGCTGGATCGCCAGAAGAATATCGACGGCAACCGCAAGGAGAGCGTTATCTCCGCGGATGACAGCAAGGTAAAGATCGTTGTCATCCCCACCGACGAGGAGATTGTGATTGCCCGCGATACGCTGTGCATCGTGACCGGCAAGCCGATTGAATAAAATCCACAACGCTATATACCGCTCGGCTGCGCAGCAACGAGCGGTATCTTTCTCTTTGGGGAAAGCAGAGCGCCTGGGCTGCTGGAAACGGGCGGCCAGGGACGCGAAAGGGAGTTGCCGATGTTCAAGGGGCAAGAAAACGCAAGGCGTTATATGGGAAGCCTGCTGCTGGCGTGCCTGACGGTTTTTGCACTGGGACTGGATATGTCCGTTGAAATGCCGGCAAAGCTTATCCAAACATTGCGCGCCGGGGACTTTTGGGGGCAGATCAACAATCTTCTAATCGCTTTGAACGAATTCCATACCATGGATCACCTGACCGGCCTGGTGCTTGCAATCGCCTGTATTTGGCTATATCAGCGCTATCTGCTTGGCCACAGAGCATGCGCGGGCGAATATATCCTCAGCGGTTTCCTTGCGTTGACGATGCTGGTTAGCGAGGCGGCCGCCAAGGAGGACACCATTACCTGCCTGTGGAGCGGGGGTACGCAGTGCCTGAAAGCCGCGCTGTACCTTGCGGGGTTATGGCCTTTGTTTCTGGCCCTGCTTCGGTTAATGCGCGAGGGGCTGGCGCGGATGGAAACCCTTGGTCCGCTGCCGGGGGGGGGTTCGCTGTGGGCAAGGCATCCATTCGCTATGCCGTTTGCTGTAATGGCGCTGTGTTGGACGCCGTTTTTGATGATGAAATACCCTGGCGGCATGTCGCCGGATGCAACGGTGCAAATCCTGGATTATGTAAACGGCGCCGTTACGGCGTCGCATCCGCCCTTTACAACGGCGGTATACGGGGCGTTTTACAACCTGGGAATTTGGCTGGGGAACAGCAACTGGGGCATTTTTCTTATTACGCTTGCGCAAACGGTTTGCTTTTTATGCGTTCTGGCTTATGCATGCGTACGAATGCGAAGCTGGGGCGTGAACCGCTGGGTGTATGCGGCCGTGCTGGGAGCCTTTTGCGTTTCGCCAAATTATTCCGGATGGGCGACCTGCCTGGTGAAGGACGTGCCCTATGCGATTGCATGCGTTTTGCTGTGCGTTCTTCTGGCGGATCTTTCTATAATGGGAAAAGAATTTTGGAGGCGCAAAAGCAGCATGCCGCTTTTAGCGGTTGCCTTTGTACATTGCTGGCTTTGGCGCAGAAACGGCCCTGCTATGGCGCTGGGCTGCGCGCTGGCGATGCTGTTCGCCGTTCAAAGGGGAGACCGTGCGGCCCTGCGCCGCTTGCTGTGCACGGTAGGCGCGTCGGTTGTTTTTTGCGTAGGCGTTAACGCGGCGCTGTGTGCGGCGATGGAGGTTGGCCCGGCGGCGAAACGCGAGGTATATTCTCCGCTGTTGCAAATGACGGGCAAGGTGGTATCGCAGCACGGGGAAGAGCTTCCAGACGAGGAGATTGAAATCATAGGCAAGGTGATGGACTATGAGAAAATTGCTTCCAAATATGACCCAATCATTACTGACGGCGTAAAATCCATATTCAATGAGGATGCCAGCGAGGCGGAATACCGCGCGTACCGCGCGCTGGCGCTGGAGCATCTAAAGCGGTATCCGTTGGAGTATCTGGACGCCTATCTGAATGTAACGTACCGCCTGTTCGATATCCGCTCGGATCGGGGGAATCACATACAAAGGCGGGAAATTTCCCATCCGTATTATATTCGTTCCTATACCAACCTGCTTTACCAGCAGGAAGAGCTAGAAAGCTTAAATGCAGCCCAGGAGGCGGTAGAGAATTATAACTTCTGGTTTCCCGATTTGCCGCTGGCGGGCCTTATGGCCAATGTGGGCTTTTGTACCGATGCCCTGCTTATGCTTGGCTATTTGACGCTTAAACAAAAAAGGAAAAGGCTTATTGCGCTTGTGCCCGCAGCCCTTACCGTTTTGTTTTGCTTGGCGTCGCCGCTGGTGTATATCCGCTATGCGCTGCCGATGGCCGCTACGCTGCCGATAGGCGTTGCCGCATACGCGGCGTGCGAAGGATACGCTTTAAAGTCCGAAGATAAGGGGTGAAGGCCTTGAACAGAGAATGGAAAAAACAGGCGGCGACGGCGCTGTTCTTTGTGCTACTTCTGCTGGTTGGCCTTTTGACGGCGGATGATTATACGGGTTCGTATGACGAGCTGGCGGAACAGGGGATTCTTGAATCCAATTTGAAGGAATACGCCATCTGTTTGGAAAGGCTGGGCGTCCGCTGGCGTTACGGGTTGGAGCTTTCCGCAGCGCCAATTTCCCAGAGCGTTGAAAAGGATCATGGAATCAGCGCCTATTACCTTTTCCCGTTATTGCTTTCGTTCACAGACGGTTCGCAATGGCAGCGCTTTACGCTTTGGAATGCGATGACATGGCTATGGTTTATGGCGGGCGTTTGGAGCCTGTATGCGCTATCGCGCAGGCTTGGCGCTTCCCGCTGGCTGGCCATGCTATCGGCGCTTGTGCTCTATTGTTCTCCGCGCTTGTTTGCAGAAGGGCATTACAATAACAAGGATATCGTGCTCCTTTGCCAAATGCTGCTGTGCCTATGGCAGGGCGCGCGCTTTTTGGACAGGCCTACGCTGCTTCGCGGCGCGGCGTTCTCCCTCTGCGCAGCGCTGGCGTGCAATACAAAGGTCGTTGGCGCGCTGGTGTGGGGGCTTGTTGTGCTGGGCTTTGCCGCCAGGCTTACTTTGAGGCGCGAATGGAGCTGGAAACGCGCTGGGGGAATAGCGGTATGCGCGCTTTGCTTTTTGGCTGCTTACGGCTTTCTTACACCCGCGCTTTGGAGCGACCCCATCGGCTTTGTACAATACCTGCTGCAAAATGCCTCGGCTTTCTCAAGATGGTCGGGTACGCTGTATTTTCGCGGAGCAGCCTTTGAAATTCCCGAGCAGAAACTGCCTGTATATTATCTGCCGTACATGATCCTGGTTACGTTGCCGGTGTTTGTACTGCCGTTGTGCGTTGTTGGACAGCTTGGGTTTTTGAAAAAGCTTCGGGAAGAAAAGAAAGCCTTCTTAGCAGGGACGGAAGGGCTTCTGCTGACGATATCAACCCTTTTATGGCTTCTGCCTATCGCGGGGTTTATGGTGCTGCGGCCTGTTGTCTATAATGGTTGGCGGCATTTCTATTTCTGCTTTGCAGGGCTGGCGGTTATGGCGGGCTATGGCCTGCTTGTGCTGTGGCAAATGTGCAGGGGCAGCGTATGGATGCGGCGCGTATGCGCCGCTGTGCTGGCATTGTGCTTTGGCAGCACGGCGGTCGGCATGGCCGTGAACCATCCCAATCAGGGCGCGTATTACAATATGCTCGCCAGCCGCGCCACCATGGAAACGGACTATTGGAACTCCGCCGGGGAAGGCGCGCTAAAGCGGCTGGCTGCCTGTGAAACACGCAATCCCGCTTTGCCCCTGGAGGTAGGGTGCTACTTCCTTGACATCCAAAATGCGCGCTTCAAATTGGATGATGCGCTTAAAGCCAGGCTTACCACAACGGTGAACAGGGATTCGCCTTATCTGTACTATATCGAAAACTATGTGCAGGTCTACAACGTACCTGAGCCGGAGGGTTATCATGTGCTTTTTACTGTGGAAAGCTATGGACGGCTGATTGGAACGATGTATGAGCGGGATGTGTAACGCATTCCAGGATGAAGAAAAGGAGAACGTTTATGTATTTGGACATTTCCCAAGGCTTTTTACACCCCGGCACATCCTTTCCCTTCCATAAGGAGGTTGCGCTTGAAAAGCAGGACGTGAATGGGGAGCAGGTAACCTTTGACCCCGTCGTGCTGGAGGGCGCTTACTTTGTGGCGGATGACACGGTGCGCCTGGAAGGCCGCCTGAGCACCGTGGCGCACGCAACCTGCGCGCTGTGCCTGAACCCGGCCAGCGCGCCGCTTGCCATATCCTTTGCCGAAACCTTCCGCAAGGACGCTAACGAAAGCGAGGACGAATGCTTCCGCTATGAGGGCAAGGAGGTTCCGCTGGAGCACATGGTGCTTACGCTGGTGCTGCTTAACCTGCCCATGCGCTTTGTGTGCGGCGAGAGCTGCCAGGCGGACGGCGAGCTCAAGGCCTGGAACGAGGACGCAAAAACCTGGGCGGAGGGGGAAAGCGAGGGCACCTATCGCCCGTTTGAGCAGCTTGGGCAGATGCTTGAGAAAGAAAAAAGGGAGCAGTGACCCTGTAAGAGGGAAAAGCGCCTCCTGATATGAAAACGCGCCCATTGGCTTTGCCACGCCGCCCAGGCGGCAGAAAACGCATCCCTGGAAAGAGGGAGGCCTTTCTTGGGGCCGCGCGGGCCAAACGGCTTCCAGGGCTATGCCGGCGGGTTGAATGCCGCCCGTTCCGGGAGGACGCACAAAAGATTTCTGTAAAAAGGGGCAAGGTGTGATGAACCCAAGGCGCTTCCATTTGCATATCGGCCAGAGAAACATCAAAACCGCCATGGCTGCTACGCTGTGCGCGCTGCTGTATTCTTTGGTGGACCGCAATCCCACGTTTGCCTGCATCGGGGCGATCTTCGGCGTGGGCAGCGACATGGAAAACTCCCGCCTGAACGGCGGCAACCGCTTTTTTGGCACCGTGATTGGCGGGTTGCTGGGCATGCTGCTGTTTCGGCTCTACATTTGCATTGCGCCGGATGGAAGCCATCATTTCATCGTGTATTTGCTGCTGTTTGTGGGCGTGGTAACGCTTATCCTTATCAGCCAGCTTGTGAACTGGCCGGGCGCGGTGCAGCCTGGCGGCGTGGTGCTTTGCATTATCCTGTTCAATACGCCGGTGGATACCTATGTTTCCTATTCGATTCACCGCATGATTGATACGGGCATAGGCGTGGCGGCGGCGCTGCTGATCAACTGGCTGCTGCCCAGGTCCCGCATGATGTGGTTTGAGCACATGCAAAAGCGCGGCGTGCTGTCTGAAACGCAAATCCTGCCCGGGCAGGAAACAGCCGAGGCCCCGCATTGCGAAACCGGGCAGGAGAAGGCGCTTTAAGAAAGGCGGGATGGGCATGCCAAACCCCTACCAGGCGGATATCGAGGCCATTTTGGCCCACCGGCGCGATAACGGCGCGGATGACTTTTTAACGCCGGATGGAAGGTTGCTTAAGGGCGCGCCCTTTACCGCGCTGGAAAGCGCCATGTATTTGCTGGAACTGGGCGTGCCGCCCGAACACGAGGTGCTTCAAAGCATTGCCGCACGCATTGTAAGCGGCTGCAGGGCCGATGGGCGCATCAGGATCGCTCCCACGGGCGCGGCGTATCCCTGCCAAACGGCGCTGGCGCTGAACGTGCTGTGCCATATGGGCTATGATAACGCCTATACCAGCCGCAGCTTTGCGTATTTCCTAAACACGCAGCAGCCCGACGGCGGCTGGAAGTGCAACAAGTACAGCTTTGGCCGGGGCGAGGAAACCGAATGCTCCACGCCGTATACCACGTTGGTGGCTTTGGACGCTTTTCGCTTTTCCAAAACGCTGCGCGAGGATGAACGGCTGGACAAGGCCGCGGCCTTTCTGCTGCGCCATTGGGAGGTTCGCAGGCCCATCAGCCCATGCCACTATGGCATCGGCAGCCGGTTTATGCAGGTGGAGTATCCCTTTCGGGGCTATAATCTGTTCTATTACGTCTATGTGCTTTCGTTTTACAAAAGCGCCGTGCGCGACCCCCGCTTTATAGACGCCATGTCAGCGCTGGAAGCGCACACGACAGACGGGCGAATCGTTGTGGAGCGCGTGGTTCCCAAGCTTGCGCGGCTGCGTTTTTGCGAAAAGGGCAAGCCCAGCGCGCTGGCTACGCAACGCTATGAGGAGATCAGGAGCCGCGTGCGCGCATAACCAAACAGCCTGCGTGCGATACTAGGGGCATTAACGCAAGGAGGCTGTGTTGGCAATGCAGAAATATGAATGCGTGTGCGGCTATGTATATGACCCCGAAATGGGCGATCCTGATAACGGCGTTGCGCCGGGAACCGCCTGGGAGGATATCCCGGATGACTGGGTATGTCCCATCTGTGGCCTGGGCAAGGAGGCTTTTAGCGAACAATAAGGCGCTAGGCGCGCAAAAGCAGCACCTTTTGGTTTAGCTTCCGGTATACGCGCGTAACAAACCATGGCTCGGAGGAAGCGGCGGGCGCGTCGGCAAGAGGAAACCAGCGCACGTCGCTGTTTTCATCCGGCTTTATGGCGAGCGCGCCGTACTCATCGGCCTCCAAAAGGTAGGTTACGTTCAGGTGCAGATGGGAGGATACGTATTCGCCCCGTTTTTCATGCCCGTCTACCGTTAGCGATTCCACGCTGAAAATGGCCTCAGAAACGGGGCGCACGCTCCTAAGGCCGCTTTCCTCACAGGCCTCGCGCATAGCTACGCGCAGCAGGTCGCGCTCGCCGTCCGCATGGCCGCCCAGCCACGACCAGGAATGGTACAGGTTGTGGTAGGCCATGAGCGCCTTTGTCCTGCTCGCGTTTACAATCCATGCAGAGGCGGTCATGTGAGCCAGGCGGTTTTGCCGGGTAAAAATATCCGGCTCGGTTTTTAGACAATGCAGGATGAGCGTCCGGTCCTGCGCCTCCTGCTCGTTAAAGGGGATAAAGGCGGCGAGCTGTTCCTCAAGCGTCATTAGGGGATGCCTCCTTCAAGCGGTAATGGCTGCAATGAGTATACCATTCCCGCCTGAAAAGCGCCAGTATAGGCGCTTTTTTAGGCTGTCGATAAACCCTATGGGAGGCTTGGAGGGCCGCAGCCCTCCGAACAACAATCCGAATCCAGCGACATGTGCGGTGGAT
>OLGB01000210.1_pt1 | contig 87199 bp, 77 predicted proteins | sample 1605691 | NCBI WGS metagenome assembly OLGB01 (sample SAMEA3888925, study PRJEB22519) | human gut metagenome | biome: human gut; feature: human-associated habitat; material: faeces | place: Denmark | collected 2010 | reverse complement strand
AGGAACTTTTTGGTGGAGACTGCTGGACTCGAACCAGTGACCTCCTGCGTGTGAAGCATCGGCGGCAAAAAACCACAATCCGTTGTGGCATAAGGGATAGAACGTCCTTTCTGCTAAAAAATTTGCAACATATTCCGCAAAACGCGCTGTGAGCACTTGTTAAACTATGGTAAATTACCGCAAAAAACGCCTTGTGATACGCCCCTTAAATCTGAATAAATACAGGAGAAAACGTGATGATTATTGCCATTACAAACTCCAAGGGCGGCGTTGGCAAAACGACGACGGCCTTGAACCTTGGTGCCGCGCTGACCGCTGAAGGGCAGAAAGTCTTGCTCATTGACAACGATCCGCAGGGAAATCTGACTGCGGCGCTGGGATATACCGCCGGCGAGATGAAGCACACACTGGCTTCTCTGCTGCTGGCCGCCATCGACTATCCGGAGGACATTGCACAGCATCTGCAAAAGGCTATCCTACATAGCGATGCCGGCATGGACATTATTCCCGCCAATCGCAGACTGGCAGATGCCGCAGCCCGGCTGCAAATCATGCAGCTATCCCAGTATCAGCCCTACGGCGATAGCGGCCGCAGCTGCGAAACAATGCTCAAGCATATCACAGACGCCTTGCGCGACACCTATCGCTATATCATCATCGACTGCGGACTGAAACACGAACTGCTGACGGTCAACGCACTGACAGCCGCAGATTACTGCATCATCCCCGTGCAGGCTCACTACCTTGCCAGTGAAGGCATCCCCGACGTACTGGAACTGGTGCGCACGGTGCAGACCCACTTCAATCCTTCACTGAAAATCGCCGGCATCCTGCTGACCATGTATCAGTCCCGTCCGCAGCTCTGCCAGAGCGTTCGGGCAACAGTCGGCGAAGTCTACGGGGAGGCGTTTCATGTGTTTGAACGCCCCATTGAGCAGACCATCAAGGTGGCGGAATGCCCTGCCGCCGGTGTGAGTATCCTGGACTACGCGCCGAAGAACCCCGCTGCGGAGTCCTACCGCAGTCTGGCGCGGGAGGTGTTGTCGCTTGGCTAAGAGCAACAACATGAAGGACCTGCTGAAGCAGCGCATGAGCGCTGCCCAGCAAGTCTCGGAAATGGAGATCGGCAACAGGGCCTACGAGAGCCTTATCGACCCGCTTCCCGTGGCAGCTTCTACGATCCGCGAGCTTCCGGTAGACAAACTGCGTCCCTTTTTCACCACCGATATCGGATTTCACCCATATTCCCCAGAAAAACTGCGGGCGTTTTCCCAGCAGCTTCTTGAGCAAGGCTTGCTGGAGCGCATTATCGTCAGGAGTATTCCCGACAGTGATGAATATGAGATTCTGGCCGGACACAATCGCACCGCCGCATGGCGCATGGCCGGGCATGACACAATTCCCGCTGAGGTGGTTGTGGCCAACGATGCCCGCGCCATTATTATCGCTACAGCCACCAATTTGCTGCGGCGGCAGGAACTGACCATCATCGAACGCGGTAAGGCATACAAAGCTATGCTGGAAGCTAAGCGGCGTCAAGGCGAGCGGACGGATTTAGGAACTTCTGGCGAAAATCGCCAGAAGTTCCTAACAAGAGAAATCGTAGCGGATTTCTTTGGTGTTACAGAATATGAGATCCGCAAGGCTGTCAAGCTGGCCGGACTGATTCCGCCCCTGGCTGACGTTCTGGAAAACGATCCCCGGTGCTTGCCGTTGAGCTGCGCGGATATGATCGCCGACTACGATGAAGCCTCGCAGGAGGCGTTTGTGGAGATGTGCCGCATTGAAGGGTATCGGCTGAACAAGGCCACCCTGAATCACATTACGCAGAAATGTCTGCCGCCCACAGCGGATAAGCAGGCCATCTATGCCGCATGGCGGGAAGCCCGCGCCGCCGCAGAACAGAAGCGTTCCACACCGTCCAAGAAGATAACTTTTGACCGCAGGAAGTTTGCACCATATTTAGAGCAGATTGGCAGCGAGGCGGAATTGGAGGAGATGTTTTTGGATTTTTTGAAGGAAACGGCACATAAGCGTGCAACTCTCTCCAGATAAAAGCAGTTCTGGTAGATTGGGTGGTATCACCTAAGTTACCGTCAGTTTCTTTGATAGCATTCCCCAGTCGTTCCACACATTAAATATCAATTATTATAAAAGGCTCGATACCGCAAGGTATTGGGCCTTCTCTATTACACACAAGATTACACACAAGGAGGATCAGCATGCACGCACAACGAATGCCGCCGCATATTACCACCCCCTTTGATGATTCCGCCGCCATGCGGCTGCGGCGGATGGGGCTGCTCACACCGGATGGTACGCCGGATGAACGCATTATCCAACCGCTGGCCTATGTCAGCGCCGGTCTCTATTACGACCAGCTCTGCGACTCCGTAGAGAGTCATAAGAGCGCGTCCGGCGTCTGCCAGCACATCATCAACGAGGAAGGAGAAAACCGGCCTCGCCAAGCACTGCTGGCACTATCCATGTCCTATGACGCCATGCGTCGCGGTCTGCCTGACCCCATCTGGTGGCTGTCAGGCAGCAAGGACATCCTCCCCATTTTCATGCGTGCCTTTGCCGCGCATTTATCAGATATCCTGCAAGAAAACGAACCATCTGCCACTATGGAGGAAACTGAATGAACATGAAAACCGCATACAAGGTCTATCTCTTTTGCTGTGTCCTGTTTTTGACAGGGCTTTTTTTATTGGTTCCCGTCTACGCCGTGGAGGATATGTGGACAGCGGCCAGCCGGATCATCAAGGACATCTATACCCACATCGCCTCGGTCAGCACAGTGCTGGCAGGTCTTATGACCGCCATCGCCGTGATCGGTGCGAAGATGTCCAATACCCAGCAGAAGTCGGATCAGGCATGGGACTGGCTGAAGCGTATCTGGCTGGCGTGGGGCATCATCAACGGCATCGGCGCATTTATCGCCTATGTTGTCCCGCTGTTTCAGGGGCTTGCCACGCTGGAGCCGTGAAATATCACATTCCTCGGATGGGAGGGGTGACCGACTATGCTTGAGCTGCTTTTTCGGGGCTTTTTTGAATGGATATACGGGCTGATATTAGAGTGTTGGGAATACTTTTCCTCGGTGCTCTTTGACCTGATGAGCCTCGACTTTGCCTATCTGGAAACATACATGCCCATCATCACGACCATCCGGCAGATCATGCTGGGTGTGGGCTGGGCGCTGCTGCTGGGCAATCTGGTGTTTCAGGCCACCCGCAGCATGGTGGCCGGTATAGGCTTCGAGGCCGACGACCCCAAGCTGCTGTTCACCCGCACCTTTGTCTTTTCTTTCCTGCTGGTGGCCAGTCCGCAAATCTGCGACATCTGCCTGAATATGACCTCGGTTATCATCGACATGGTGCAGATGCCGGACGCCGCGGCCATCAAACTGCCGGATGAAGGATTTTTCGTTGATCTGACCGCTTCGTGGCTGCTGGTCATCGTTTTCGGTCTCATCGTCATGTTTCAGACCTGTAAACTGTTTTTTGAGATGGCGGAGAGGTATTTCATTCTGGCGGTGCTGACCATTACGGCGCCGCTGGCCTTTGGCGTAGGCGGCAGCCGCAGCACCTCGGATATTTTCTCCGGCTGGTGCCGGATGTACGGCTCCATGTGCCTGTTGATGGTGATGAATGTGGTGTTCGTCAAAATGCTGCTGTCGATCCTGTCCTTCCGCCCCAGTGGGTTAGCGGTTCTGCCATGGATCGTGATGGTGCTTACCGTAGTCAAGGTAGCCAAGAAGAGCGATGCCATCATCACGCGGATCGGGCTAAACCCCGCCATCACCGGCGACTCTCTGGGGCGTTCCTTCCCCGGCGTGCTGACCTATACGGTGGCGCGAACGATGGCCTCCCGTGTTGTGCAGACCGCAGGAAAGAACACTGCCGCAGGAAAAACCGGCGCACAGACGCAGACCAAATCCGGCAGCAAGCCCGGGAGCAAACCCGCCAGCGGCGGACGCTATTATGGCGGCGTCAATACGGTCAACACCTTTGCCGACAGCAGACGTTCTGAGCAGCAGTCCGGCAGCTCGCCACGCCAGGCTGAGCCGCGGGCATCCGGTGCGGAACCGACAGCACAGCCGGCGTCCGCAGCGGCAGACCGCAGCTTTGTCATGCCCGGTACGCGCCGCCCTGTGAGTCACGTCCCCGGCGAGCAGAAGATCGCCCCCTCCGATACCGCAGGAAAAGCGGGCCATACCGTCAGCCGCAGCAGCCATGTGCAGGCGGGTGCGCAGCAGCATACCGCTTCTGCCGCCCAGCAGCATACGGCGACCTCTGCTTTTGAGAGCCGATACAGCAGGAATACCGGCCCCGCCCGCTCCACTGTGGCGGGAAAAATCGCGCGTCCGGCTCCCGCGTCTGCCAATGCTCCGACCAAGGCACCACGCTCCAGCACGATACCGCAGGAACGGAGTGCCGCCCGCACTACATCGGTCACAGGTCAGCGCAGTGGAGTTCGTCCCGATACCGCAGGAATGAGCCACAGCACCCGCAGGCCAACCGTCAGCCCCACGAAGAATACCCAAGGTACGCCCAAGCAGACGCCGCATATCCCTACGCAGGTGAAACAGCCCACCGTATCGGGCCGCTCTGTCCCGAAGGACCCCAAGAGCAGCAAGCGGACCGACAAGAAAAAGGACGATGACCATGCAGGATAATCAGCGTCAGCACAGCGGCATCGACATGGCACGGCGCATTGTCAGTGCCGCGAGGATCGCCAAGGCAGCCGCAGTGGGCGGTGTCCACGGCGCCGCCGTGGCGGCGGCAAAGGAGGCCGCGCCGTTTCTCGCCAAGCTGGCAATCTGGGTACTGGTGGCATTGATCGCGCTGCCTATGCTGATTTTCGCCTATCTCCCCAATATCTTCTTTGGCTTTTCCTCCTCCGGGACGGCATCCGTTGCCCGCATGACAGGGCAAGCCATGACGTTGGGCGGGTTCTATATGGATCTGGAGGACTTTGAGAATACGCAGATCGACGCCATCGTGACAAGCCTTATCCAGCAATATGAAGAGGAGGGCATAGAGATCGACGGGGTGGAGATCAACAGCGACTTTGATGAGGATGACCTGCGTCGGTTCATTGCTATCAGCTCTGTGGCCTATCAACAGGACTTGGAGGTAATGACCACGGAGGCCGTGTTGTCGCTGGCAACCTCACGGCTCCGCTATGAGCCGACATTGAACATCTTCGAGTTCGGCGGCCTGCTCAAGCGAACGCTGGTCATCAAAATTGACCACCTTGACCCGGAGGCATTTATGGATCAGCTCTCCTTTGAGGAAGATGCCCGCACATGGGCGGGTGCGCTGTATGAGGTGTTGACCGAGAGCAATGCGCTGGAGGAATACGCGGAATATTACGCGCCATACCGTCCCAATTACAGCGGCGACACCGGCTATACCGGAGACTATGAGCACGGCGGCAGCTACGGCGACACCATTGATACGTCCGGTTTTGTCAGCCCCTCCACCAAGAATAACGTAGACCTTGCCGCCTACGCCATGCAGGCGTGGGAGAACAACTGGGGCTATTGCTGGGGTACCTATGGAAATGTCCTGACAGAAGCTCTGTTCAACTACAAGCTTCAGCAGTATCCGGAGGGCGTCGGGAAATATGAGGACTTTATCCGCGCCAACTGGCTGGGCCGCCGCACAGCGGACTGCATCGGACTCATCAAAGGCTATGGGTGGCTTGATGCCGCCAGCGGCTCCATCAACTACGGTACAAACGGAATGCCCGATGTGGGTGCCGACCAGATGTATGCCAACGCCCAGAAGGCCGGTATGGCGGGAACGATGGACACCATGCCGGAGCTTGTGGGCATCGCCCTATGGAAACAGGGCCACATCGGCGTCTATATAGGCAACGGCTACGCGGTGGAGGCCATGGGTACTAAGTACGGCGTGGTACGGACGAAGGTCGCGGGCCGTGGCTGGCAGGGCTGGTGCCGCATCCCCTACATCGAATACAGGGAGGCCGGATAATGTACGTTCCCACCCGCCTGCGCGTATTGCGCATCAAATATAAGATCACATTGAAAGCGCTTGCCGGACGCATGAACATCAGCAACCAGCATCTCAGCCGCATGGAGCTGACGGATATTCCGCCCACCGAGTACCACGAGCGTCTGCTCTGTCTCGGTATGGAGCGGCTGCTGGCGGAATGGGACGATGCGCCGGAGGAACTGAAGCAAGAATACGAAACCTATAAAGGGCGACTTTTGCAGCCCGCAAAGGAGGTCGAGGATGAACACTGACACCTACTATATCCCAGTCAACTTTACCAATGCCGGACGGATTCTGGGCCTGTTTGAGATCCGCAATCTCATCGAGGCCCTTCTTTTATGCCTGCCGGTGCTGTATGTGTGCCTGACATACCTGCCCTTCTCCCTGACGCCGAAAATCATCGTGACCGTCTCGCTGGTCGTCCCCATCGGCGGCTTCGGGCTGATGGGCGTCAGCGACGACAGCCTGACACGCTGGTTGAAAGGCTGGTGGGCATGGCACTGCCGTAGGCGCATGATGTTTTTCAGAGGAGTGGTAACGGCATGAGTATCAAAAAAGCGCTATTTGACGGCGGTGTGGAGACCAACGCTACCGCCAGCTATCAGGGCAGCATTCAGGATTGGCTGCCTGTCAAGAATATCATCGGCGGCGTGGTTATCACAAAGGACAACCGCTTTATCAAGATTCTTGAGATCGTACCGGTGAACATCTACCTGAAGTCTGCTGAGGACCGGCAGGCCATTGTGGAAGCCTTTGCCGCATATCTGAAGATCGCGCCGGATCATATGCAGTTTGAGGCACGGACGCTGCCTGCCGACATATCACGCTACGTTGAGCGGATGCAGGAGTACGCAAAGAACGAGGACAACGCCTATTGCCGTGACATGATCCAGGACAACATTCAGGACATCGGCATGGGTGTGGCCAGCAATGCCTTGCAGCACCGGTTCTTTATGGTATTCCAGTATGAATCGCAGATGCGGGCGTCCCCCAACACCGTACAGGGCATTATCCAGCGGCTCAACGAGGAGGCCGACACTGCCCGCCGCTATCTGGATCTGTGTGAACTGGAGGTGCAGGAGCCGCGCTATGCGGATGACTTTGCGCTGGAGCTGCTCTATGAGATCATCAACAAGCGCACCAGCCAGCGCGTCAAGCTGCCGGAGGGCGTGTTTGACATGACCACGGCAGTGCATGGCGTGTATGAGGCGCAGACACAATGAAAGGGCATCGCAGCAGCGATGCCCTTTCCCGTCAAATTAGTCTTAGTCCTTTAAGCAGCCAATCGGAATGATCTTCACCCCATCAGGCCGGGTATACGCGATTTCTCCGCCTGTAATGACCATTAACAAATCTGGTTCCCGCAGGCTGGTCGTGCCGTTTTCAATGGCTTGATGGACCAAATTCTTGATTTCAAGCAGATGCTGAGCGCCTTCTTCAATCTCACGGCTGCCCAGCTTAAATTCTATCAGCGCGTACCTTCCATCAGAAAGATGCAATACACAGTCTGCCTCCAAATCAAGCCGGTCATGATAATAAGATACCTTTCCACCTAAAGCTGAGGAATAGACCTTCAGATCTCGGATGGCAAGACACTCAAAGATAAAGCCGAAGGTCTTTAGATCCTGCTCCAGATACTCGGGGGTAAGCCCCATAGCGGCTACGGCAATGGACGGATCTGTAAAACCTCGTTTCTTACCGGATCGTATTACTGTTGCCGAGCGGATAGCTGGACACCACGCATCAATGTCCTCTATCACAAAAAGGCGCTCCAACGCGTTCAGATACGAATCCAATGTGGGGGCAGTTATACCGTCCGCATTGGCGGACACGTCCTTCAGGATATTGGTTTTCTTCGCCAGTGTGGAGATATTCCGGGCATAGGAACGTAGGATCAGGCTGGTCCAGACGGGGTTTCGTTGTACGCCATCCACTGTGGAAACATCAGACTCACAAATATTTGTAATATATTCCCGTGCAGTCAAAAGCTGAGCCTCAAGGCTCTTTCTGCGCAGCGTTGCAGGCCATCCTCCTCGACACGCGGCAAAAATCAACTGCTCGATAGAGAGCGGGCTTGTGATCCCATCAATATCCGCATCTGACCGGTCAAACAACGTTTTCAGCGAAATCTGTCCATTGGATTCGCCAGACTCGTACAGGCTCATGGGATACATTTTCAGGCGAGCGATTCGTCCTGTCCCCGTGTGCATGATCTTCTTATCATCCACGGAGGTGGAGCCCGTCAGAATAAACAGGCCTTCTTCCTGCCGGATGTCTACCGCAGTTCGCACAGCGTCCCAAAGGACGGGGGCAATCTGCCACTCGTCAATCAATCTCGGGTTATCACCCTTAAGAAGCAACGAAGGTTTCGCCTCAGCAGTCGCAAGATAAGCTGCCTTTTTGTCTGGGTCTTGCATCCGCAGAATACTCTTCGCCTGCTGCTGACCCGTTGTTGTTTTTCCGCACCACTTGGGGCCGACAATCAAAGTTGCGCCAAACGCCTCTAACCTCAAGGTCAGTTCACGGTCTACGATTCGTGGCAAGTATTGCTGCATAACACTGCACCTCCTGTTCTTCTATAGTATACGCAAAAATTCTATTTACGTCAATCTCGTTTTGTGTTTTTGAAGGATTTTGTTTTGCGTTTTTGATGCGTTTCATTTTATGTTTTTGAAATAGATCACTATTAAGGAGTATCACCATGAAAAAGCAAAAGAAACCCGTACCACCGGCAGAAGCCGAGCCTGTTATCAAGAAGCAGCCGCTTTTGAAACGGCTGCTGTTCGGCCCGGAAAGACCGGATCTCTCCGAGCTGGAAGCCGGCTCCACTACCATTCTGGACATTCTCTCCCCCACTGCCATTGATACGAAAAGCCGTGACTACATCGTAGTGGACGGCATTTTTCATGCCTACCTTTACATCACCGGCTATGGCTACAGCACCACAGTCGGCTCCTGCTGGCTTGCACCGCTGGTGGAGGCGGGCGAGGGCGTCAATGTCAGCTTCAGCTTTACCCGCCAGAACCGTGAAAAGATCCTCTCCAAAATTGCGCAGACCACCATGCTCAACCGCAGCCGGATGCGGGATGTGGGCGATACCCGTCAGGATTATGAGGAACTGGACAGTTCCATCACCTCCGGTCTCTACCTGAAGGACGTTATGAACCGACAGGGGGAGGACTTCTACTATATGCACACCCTTATCGAAGTGGTGGCGGACGATCCGGATACGCTGGAGCAGCGCGTCACCGCCGTGGAGAAGCTGTGCGTATCGGTGGACATGATCGCCCGCCGCTGCGATTACGCCAACGAGCAGGGTTTTCTCTCCGCGCTGCCGCTGGTCACACTGGATGCCGACATTGAGCGTAAAAGCCGCCGCAATGCGCTGACCACCGGCGTAGCTGCGGCGTTCCCCTTTGTGTCCTATGAGCACAGCGACCGCAACGGCATCTTTCTGGGGCTGAATCTCTACAACAAGTCCCCGGTATTCCTTGACCCTTATGATGACTACAAATACACCAACGGCAATTGGTGGATCGGCGGCAACTCCGGCGCCGGCAAAAGCGTAACGCTCCAATGCCTGGCCGGACGCCTGCGGGAGCAGGGCAAGCGTGTGGTGTGCGTCATTCCCAAGAAAGGCCACGAGTTCCGCCCCAACTGTGAGCAGCTGGGCGGCCTGTATCTGCGCTTGTCGCCCTCCTCGCGGGATTGTCCCAATATCATGGCTATCCGCCGCAAGACACTGGACGCCTATGCCGGAATACAAGAGCTGGCGGCGCGGGACGACTCCGTGCTGGCGGATAAGATCTCCCGGCTCATCATCTGGTACTCCCTGCAAAAGAAGGATCTTACAGAGGAGGACAAGAACTATCTGGACGCCTCGCTGGTGGAGTGCTACGACCGCTATGGGATCACCTTTGACAACGCCTCCGTGGTGGATGAAAACGGGGCATTCAAGGAAATGCCCATCATCCCCGACTGGTACAATGTCCTGCTGGAAAGGGCAGAAACCAAGCATCTGGCGGTGGTACTGACCCGCTATGTGACTGGCTCTGCCTCCGCCATGGGCCGCCGCAACCACATCAGCATCGACAACAAGTATATCGTGCTGGACACCTCCGGTATGCCGGATGACCTGATCCTGCCCGGTATCTATTGGGCCATCGACGTGGCCAACGACATTATCATGAACGCGGGCGGCGAGCTGTCCGCTTTGATCGCGGATGAGCTGTGGAGTCTGGTAGGCGCCGGTTCCAATCCATTGGCTGCCGCCTATGTGCAGGAGATGGTTAAGACCATCCGCGGCCTTGGCGGTATTGCCATCACCTCCACGCAGGGTATGCAGGATTTGTTCAGTCTGGAGGGCGGTAAATACGGCAAGGGCATTCTGGACTCCAGTCGTATCAAATTTGTCATGCAGATGGAGGAGCAGGAAGCCCGCCTTATCCAGCAGATCCTCAACCTCTCGGAAGAAGAGGTACGGCAGATAACACGTTTCCGGCGCGGCGAGGGTTTGCTGTGCATCGGGTATAACCACGTCCCCGTGGCCTTCCATGTCACGAAAAAGGAATATGACGCCATTACCACATCGCCCACCGACCGGCAGGCTCGGAAGAAAGGAAGCAAATGAGCAAACAAACTGATTTACAGGAGATTCAGCGTCTGACGGAGAATGCCGCTATAGACGCCCGCAAGCTGCTGATCCAAGCGGACAACCTGCCGCCTGACACCTTTCATAAAATGCTGGAGGAGCTGTGCGGCAGCTTTGAGGATACCGCCCTACGTCTCCGCCGTCTCTGTGAGCAGCAAAGCCCCGGTACAGGCGGGTATAAACGGGGCCGCACCCTTCGTCCGTTGGAGGTGGTGGGCAGCGTGGAACGTATCGGCATCGACTGGCTTCATATCTGCATCAATACACTGCTGCCCCACTGCCGGTTCCAGACACCCGCATGGCTGACAGAAACCTTGGTGGAGCTGCTGGATGCCTACGAAGCCTGCGGCGGAGTATTGCCTCGTTTTGACCATGCTTTGCTGGTGATCGAAGAATACAGCGATGTGGATGGCCGCCACATTTTTGACCAGGACAACAAGGGCTGGAAAGCGGTCAGCAACGCCATCAAGGGCAGGGTGATCCCCGACGATGACCAGTATACGCTGTCAGTGGCACTGCTCTCCACACGGAGCTGCCAGAATGTGTGTCACATCACCGTGCTGGACATGAAGGATGCACCGGATTTCTTCTCCGCACGGGCGGGAGATTACAGCGTTACCGAGCTGTATTAAGGCTGAGACACCCAACAGAGTTTCCGCCAAAACGGATCAAAATGCTGTGCTTCCTCAGAAAGCAAAATCTGTTGGGTATATACGCCCCGCAAAGCCTTTTGCCGACAAGCTTTTCCGCGTTCCTGTGCCTGCCCGCAGCGGCGGAAAAACTGCCTTCTACGGGGAGCCAACAGATTTGATGCGAGAAAGGCGCCGAAAGTGACCTTACACCGGCACGGTGTAAGGGTGCTTTCGGCGTTCACAGGAATGAGGGTGCGAATGGTTTTTTGTGTGCGTGAGATCGAGGTGCTGCGGCTGCTGGGATGGTGCCAGTATATCCGTCCCACCCAGCTTCTGCGGGTCGTCAGCGAGACAGAGCTATCGAACCTGCTGACGATGAAGCTCATCAAATACCATACCAAAAGCGAGGCTCTGATCCTTACCGCAGAGGGGCGTCGGCTGCTGGCGGGAACCATATGGCTGCCGGATACGCCGAGAACATACCATGCGGATGCCGTTGTGCGGCGGCTGCGGCTTGCTTCACTGCTGTTGACAGCCTATCAGTCCGGTATCAACGTCTATGCCACGCAGCTGGATGAACTGGCAGAGGGAAACACCTTGTTTCTCACCTCTGCCGGTCGCGGCCGGGGCCGTAACCCATGGGGCAGCACCCGCACGGCGGCGCTGCTCCATGTGGGGGATCTGCTCTGTGCCGCGCACTACGTCTGTCCGGACATTGGATGCCTTTGCCCGATGGATGAGCTGTCCGCCTTTCAGAACAATACCGCAAAATTGCCGGGAGCGCGCAGCTTTCTCTTTTACGGCGAAAGCTATTCGGATATGCTTACCGAACTGGATAAGCCCACACCAGGAGAGGAAAGCAGGCTCATGACCTACGGCACCGCTGCCCGCTGGTTTCAGCAACCAGCTTATCTTTTGCCCTGCAACGATACCGGCGTGACACAGTTTCAGATCATGGCTCAGCCGGATTACCGACAAAGACTGACGCGCTTGGCCCTGAAAGGCCATTACCGCCCTCCGCCGCCAGACCGTCCCTGCTGGGACGCGCTGTTTCAGGGCCAGCCCTTCGTGCTGGCGGCTGACATGGAGCAACACCGTGTGGACGCCGCCTATACGCTGGCACGGGAGCAGGGTCATTCGCAGATCGTATTGGCTGCCCTGCCGCAGCAGGTAGCAGAAGTATGGGGTCCGCGCTATCAGGACACCGGAAAAGCCCGGGTCTTTACCTTGACCGAGGATGCCATCACGCAGCTGCTGGGTAAAACGCCGAAGCCCTACCGTCCACCGGACACCCCCTATGTCACAGAAAAAGGAGAGATGATCCATGCCCCGCTTATCAAAGTTGCTGGAAAAGCTGGAGGATACCGTTGAAGCCCGCTGGGGCATATGGTTCCAGCGGCACAAGAAAAAGCTGCCCCTCTACATTCCCGTCGGACTGGTGTGCTGGTATTTTTACGGGATGCTCCTGAACTCCATGCGTCTCGGCATTGACGCTGTCTTTCATAACACGGGGCAGGATGTGACCGCCATCTGGATATTCGATCCGATCCGCAACTGGCTGGCGATATTCTCCGGTTTTGGGCTGAAAGCCACTGCGTTCTTCGTGCTGATGTTCTGCCTTGTGACCAAACGCGGCTACCTTTGGTTTTCCGGCTATAAGTATACGCGGGATTCACGGGGCTTTGATATTCTTCCGGACGGGACACACGGTTCCTCCGGGTTCCTCACCAAGCGGGAGATGGAAGCCTTTCTGGAGATCGGCCCCATACGCAGCGTCTCCGGGATGCTGCTGGGCAAGATCAAGGAACGGCCGGAAGATCCGGACAAATATGCCGCCTATGTGGCTCACCGCATGGTACCCGGCGAAAACAACAACCTTCTCTGCATCGGTGCACCGGGCAGTTGGAAGACCCGCGGCCTGATTCTGCCTTTTCTGATGGGCTGCGCCCAGCGAAAGGAGTCTGTATTCTGTGTCGATCCGAAGGGTGAACTGTTCGAGCAGCTTTCTCCCTACTTCCGGAAAAACGGCCACTATGTCAAGGCGGTCAACTTTCTGGACATGGCTCACTCGGATGGCTGGAACTGTCTCTATGGACTGGACACAGAAACAGATCTGGTGCAGACGGTGGCCAACACCATTATCCAGAACACCTCCAGTCCCAAGGAAGCCGATGACTTCTGGAGCCGTGCGGAGCTGAATCTTCTGATGGCTCTGATCCACTACGTCTGCAATCTTCGTGACGAAAAGGGTGATCTGCTGCCCATCGAGCAGCGGGGTTTGGGCGACGTGTATCAGATCCTCGCCACCATGAGCGTCAATGAGCTGAACCGCACGCTGGCGTCGCTGCCGCCTGACCACCCCGCAAAGGGCCATCATGGGCTATTTCTGAAGGCCCGTGAAAACCTCTGGGGCAACATCATCACCGGTCTCGGCAACCGGCTTGCCATCTTCCAGAACAAGCTGGTGGACACCATCACCCGCAACCACGATGTTGACCTCGTGCTGCCAGGACAGCGGCCCTGCGCATACTTCATCATCATTTCCGCACAGGACAGTGCCTACCGTTTTCTCAGTTCACTATTCTTTTCCTTGGCTATGCCGCAGCTTTCCAACTACGCACGGCTCCACTGCAAGGGCGGTCGGCTGCCGGTGCTGGTAAACTTCTGCCTGGACGAATACTGCAACATCGGCTACATGGAGGGCATTGCCGACGCGCTGAACAGCGTACGCGGCTTCAACATTGCGTGTCAGGTGGTGGTGCAGAGCCTCAGCCAGTGGCAGCAGCGATACCCCGGCAAGGAATGGGAAAATCAGCTCAACACCTTTAACCAGACCATCTATATGGGCTGCAACGACCTGACCTCCGCCAAGTACATCTCGGAAAAGTGCGGCAAGGTCACTATTGCTGTTACCAATAACCAGATGCCCATGCAGCCGCTGTTCTCACCCATCTATAACAGCACCCGGCCCTATTCCAAGACCCGCAGTAATATCCAGCGGGACTTGATGCAGCCGGATGAGGTGCTGCGCTTAGATCAGCAAAGGTGCCTGGCACTGTTCCAAGGCCACCGGCCCGCGCTGCTTTATAAGCTGACGCCGGAAGAATTACCGGACTTCGCCGGACTTACGACCTGCCGCGTGGTGGACTATATCCCCGCATGGAAGCAAAAAGCGCAGGAGACACCGACCACCGCGCCTCGGAAGGAAGAAAAGCCCCCTGCCGAAGAACGGACGCCTGCCCCGCAGGCAGAGCCGCCGATCTCTACGGAAGGGGACGATGATTTTACCTATGAGGTGGATGGCAACGATCTCGGCATGGTGGAGCTGAAGCCCACCACGACAAGCAGAATAACAAAATGATATGAGGAGGGGCCGGTATGAAAGCCGCAAAACTGAACCAGCGCCCTGCGTTTGCGCTCATGAAGCAAACGGATATACAGAATGTCCACCATTTGCAAATGCCGCGATGGTTATTTTCCGACCCACGATACGCAGAAATGAGTCTGGATGCCAAGGTGGCCTACACCTTCCTTCTGAACCGATTTCAGCTCTCCCGTAGGAACGGTTGGGTCAATGACAATGGCGAGGTCTTTGTGATCTTTCCCCGCAAAGCGTTGGCACAGGAGCTGCGCATCTGTGAGCAGCGAGTGTCTGCCGCGTTCCGTAAGCTGGCGGAGCTTCACCTGATTTGGGAAAAACGCTGCGGACGGGGCGACGCCAACCAGATCTATCTCGCCTGCGTACAGCCCATGGATGATCCGGATTACCAGTGCGCGCCATTTATGGAGCCGGAGGAATGCGGCACAAGAACCGCCGATATTGCGGCTCTTGATTCCCCAGAACCGCAGGATAGGCGGTTCAAGAACGGCGAAAACAGCAGTTCAAGAACCGCAGATGCTGCGCCTGCAGAACCGCAAAATCTGCGGCCAAGTTATACTGATAAGAGGAAGAACGATGAGAGTTATATTGAAGTCAGTCCATCCGTCACGGAGGGGCCGGACGAAGAAGAGCTTACCGGCATTCTGGATGCCTGTGAGCTCTCCTCTTTTGAGCCGGAGATGGCCCGCATTTTTGAAACGGCCATCGAGCGGCTTTTTTATTCGGACAGCTTTCGGGTAGGCAACGCCACCCTGCCGCAAAGCAGGGTGCGTCACAGGCTCCACGATCTGGACAACTTAACGCTGCGCGATACGGAGCAGCGGCTGCGGGCCAACCAGGAGCGCAATATCCGCAACTCGATCCAATACACCATGGCTGTCCTGTTCAACTGCATCACGGAGGGTGAAAGCGATCTGGTCGTCGATCCCTACCTCAACAGCCTTGGCGGACCATAGGAAAAGGGAGCCCCCGCAGGGACTCCCCCGATCACAGGCCCCGCAAGCATCTGTGACCTATTCACTAATGCTATTTTGCCGTTTGTCGAGCCATTTGTCAACTCCGAGGAGGTTATATCATGCTGCTGACCAACCAGCAAAAGTGCATCATGGAGATCTTAGGAAAGGTCGGCTGTATCCGGCGTGACCAGCTTCTCGCACTGCTGTATGGCAAGTACCGAGAACGGGTAATGACCATGCGCCCGGAGCATCTGACGCCCATGCTGCGGCAGTTCAGCGGGATCTCTCACGCTGTCTGTGTGGAAGACGATGTGATACGTCTTATCACAAAAACGGCAAATCCGCTGCTTCTGGAGAGCATCGACGTGATGCTGGAGATCACAGGCGGGTGTCCGCTTCAATTCTCTATCCCCACCAGTCTGCCCGCTCTGCTCTGCTTTCTCTACGGCGATGAGCTGACCGCCTACTATGTGACAGCTTTGACCGCAGAACGCGAACCCTCTTTTCGTCGTATGGAGATCGGAGAAAAAGAGCGGCTCATCTGGCTTCCGGAACACTCCCTCGCCCTGCAAGGCAAGGAACTGCCGGATCGCCAGATCATTGCACAGAAGCAAAAGGACGGTACACACCGTTTCTTTGCGAATAAAAACACGACATTCTAAAACGAGGAGGTAACCAAATGCCAAGAAAGAAGACCGTTCCGACCGAACCACAGCCCGATCCTCCCGCAGAGATCACGGAAGCCACGGTGGAACCGGCACCCAATCCCATCGAGCAGCCGAACCCTGACATTCTGGACGGGAGCGCTCCGCTTGGGGAGGACTTGGAGACTCCGTCTGTGCCGTCAGAAACTGACGCCGAAACCGAAATGGTCCCAACGGAAGCATCTGAAGATGCAGAAGAACCGTCCTATGATGATACGGATATGACTGTAGACTTTGCGGAGGAACCCACCGTACAGGAAGGATCTCCGCCCGTTCCGGAAGCCACCGCAGAAGTCGAAGAAGCTGTTTCAAAAGAAGATACCTTGCCGCCCGTGGCCGAAGCTCCTCCCGCAGCGGAGCAGCAAGCGCCTGCACCGAAGCCGGAGATGAGTGACCGCGAGAAGTTCTTCCATCTGGATTTCCATAAGCTGGATCGCAATCTGTCCGAGGAGGAACGCCGGGAATGGAACGCCATCTACGCGTCCTATCGCGGCGGCAGCCCCCTCAGCGGTACGGTGATTGGTGTGGATATGTTCTCGCTGAATGTACGCAGCCGCAGGACCGGCGAGGTGCGAAAACGGGAGCTGTCCTGCGCCATCGTCGTTCCGTACCGTGTGCGTATCCTGATTCCCGAAACGGAAATGTGGTCAGGAGAAGGGCGGCCCGGAATGTCCCTGAATCATATCATGGGCGCGACGCTGTCCTTCAACATCATCAAGGTGGATAGGGAAAACGGCTTTGCGCTGGCTTCCCGTAAGTCGGCCATGAAGACGCGCCGTTCCTACTTTGCCCATCGGGCAGAACTGAATGCGCCCGGTACCCGGCTGAAATGCCGTGTCATTGATGTTGGCCCTGTCCGCTGCACGGTGGAGTGCTATGGCCATGACATTCGTCTGACGCAGAAGGATCTCTGTTACATGTCCGTATCAGATCTGCGCGCTGTCTACCGCCCCGGGCAGGAACTGGACTGCGTAGTGACGGACTACGACGCCGATGCGGATCGGCTCAGGATTTCCGTGAAGGCGGCGCTGTCCGATCCCTTTGAAGGGGCCGAGCGGCGTCACCCTGTCAACAGTCGGCGGCAGGCTGTGATCTCCGGCAAGTATGCCGGCGGTGTTTTTTGCAACCTGCCGGATGGCACTGTCTGCATGTGCTCCTATGCTTATCAGTATGAGGACAGCGACTTTGAGATCGGAGACGCCGTGATCCTGACGGTCAAGCGGTTTGACAGCAACAAGCGTCAGATGTATGGAAAGATTCTTTCCAAGTGGTAGTGTCAAAAGGATTGTCAAGATTTTATTTTAAATGCTTATGCCGCCCAAAATAAAGTCTGTGGGCCTATTGATTTCCGGGGATAAGCATGATTAAAATAAAACCAACAGGAAAAGAAGGGAGTGCAGAAAATGATAAAAAGACGATTAGCACTGCTCGCGCTGGAGGGCGTTCTGCTGCTCACGGCCTGCGGGCAGACGAAGGATATCTCCACACTGACAACACCCCCACCGCAAAGTGCGGCGCAGGTTATCGCACCGGCAGGTGACGGGGCGCAGGGGGGTGCTGAGAACTCGTCTACCGTGGAGACTGTCGAGGAGACCGAGCCCGCAGGCGGCGAGGATACTCCGAAACTTGCCGATAGTGCGAAGACACCCTCCGGTAAGATGGAGGTAACACCACCGCCCACTGCACCGGAAGAACCGGTGATGCCCGCGCCTGTGCCGGAGGATAAACCTGCTCCCGCTCCCACGCCGGCACCTGCACAGAAGCCGGCAGAGAAACAGGAGGAAGATCCTGCGCCTACGCCCGAACCTGTCCCTGCACCGGAGCCGAAACCCGAACCGGCAGATTGTTGGGTGGCTGTCGAGGCGGCCAACGCCTATGCCGCCGCACAGTACGGCGTCATCACAGACGGCAGTCTGACGATGGACAACAGTGCCTACCGCTTCCCTGCCAGTGTTGCGGCAGATGCCTCGCAGGAAGCGCTGGAGGCCAAGGCGCGGGATATGGTGGACTACACCTTCCGGCAGCTCATGATGCAGGCGGGCATGGATAGCATCGCGGACGCGGGCTTCCATTGCAACGTCTGCATCGTAGAGGACGGTGCAAGCCTGCTCATCTATGTTCTCTATGCAGGCTGAGAAAAAACAATACGCAAGACCTCTCTGGAAACAGAGAGGTCTTATCTTTTGTAGAGGAGGAAGCCATTTGAAAGCATTCAAACACATGACAGCCTTTGTGCTGGCGTTGGTCATGGCGGCAGCACTGGCGGTGACCGCCTATGCTGCCAGCGTGACGGTCAAGTACAGGGTCTACGTCTATTCTGACGAGATCACATTTCGCCAGTATGATTATAGCCAAAGCACAACGCCGTCCATTACAAATCTGACCATCTCGGCTACCAGCGGCCTCGGCAGCGGCAGTGCCCTCTACCACATGAAATATGCGGATGGCGCGGTGGCTTACTGCATCGAGCCGGGTGTTCATTCCGATGACAGCGGCACCTACAAGGAGGGATCCAGTGCCAGCTGGTATAACCTGCCCGCCTCTGTGCAGAGCGGCATTGCACTGGCGATGTCCCTGGGCTATCCCAGCGCCGACTACGGCGCAGCGTCCGGCGACCGGAACAGCAGTGCCATCATCAACGCGGAAAAGTGGGCGGCCACGCAGGCCATCATCTGGGAGCTGATCTGCGAATACCGCAACGCTTATACCTACGACGATTGGGGATACAGCCCATTCTATGGCTGCGTGGACACGAGCCGCTACCCGACCTTCGGGCTGTGGTATGACAAGATCGCGGCGGCGATGCAAAACGCCACGATGATCCCCAGCTTTGCAGAGTACGCACCGCGCTGGTGCGACACCATCGAACTGAAGAGGAACACAGCGGGCAGCTATACAGCTACGGTCACGGATGACAATGAGGTGCTGGGTGACTACAATTTCGCCGCCAACAGCGGGAGCGGCATCACCTTCACACGGAAGGGCGACACCCTGACTATCACGGCGACGGCAGCGGCGGCCAAGAATCTCGACACCGAGAAAACCTACTCGGCCACCGGCAGTGCCTATGAGATTGATCCGGATCGAGCGGTGATCTGCTGGTATGATCGGACGGGACGGTATCAGGCGATGGCCGGTTACACCGGCGTGGGGCGCGACCCCGTGAAGGCGTACATTAAAATCAAAGCCGTGGAGGAGAAGGGCAGCATCACCGTCCGCAAGGTGGTTGCTACGGGCGTACCTCTTGCAGGTGCGGAGCTGCTGTTGGAAATCTCCGCAGATGGCAAGACATGGACGGAGGTGGGCAGAGTGACCACCGACAGCACCGGTGCAGCCAAGTGGGAGGAACTCACACTCGGGGCGAAGTACCGCATTACCGAGGTCAAAGCACCCGCAGGGTACACGCTGCTGACCGAGCCGCTGTTCACGGGAGTATTGGACAGCAGCAACCGCGATATTACCATCACCGCCTGTAACAATGCGGGCGTTGTGCTGCCCTTCACAGGCGGCACGGGATTTACAACCTATATTCTGCTTGCAGCACTCATGCTTTGCATGGGTGTTTATTTTTGCAAAAAATCAGCCCGCCGCAAAACGGCAGGCTGATGGTTTAATTCTGAAAGGCTTGTAGTTGCTGTTCGCAGAACTCGCACAAAACGGGAATGTCCGCTACGGCGGTTTCCCAGATGATTTCACGGCTCATACTATCTCAGCCGCATCGCGGCACAATGAGGAGGACATGCTATATGACAGAACTTAAATTTGAAGACATGACGGCCGCCGCATCCGGCGATAGTCAGAATATGCTGGGAAAGCTGCTGTATTTCTCTCTGCCCAGTGTTTTAGTGGATAAGGATGATCTGCGCCAGCTTTGTGTGGACATGAACATCCCCTACGCAGGCGGCAACCGCCTGTCGGTGTCCGACGCTTTCCGCAGCGCCACCGGCGATGTGCGGGACAGGATCATCAGCGAGGAATACGGCGAGAGACGTATTTATCAGATCTATTGCCGGGATAACCGGCGTATCTCCGACAGTGTTATTTCCCGTGAGCTGGTAAAGGAGACCATGCACCAGGAAACCAACCAATATGAGAAGCTGGCCAACATCAGCTACGATAAGGACAGCCAGATTTTCAGCTATGATAATCTGGCCTATGACAGTCAGATCGACGCCATGGCCTACTGCCGTAGGGCGGAGGAGCTGTTTGAGCTGTACCAGCGCTGCGCCAACCGAAGGCAGGTGGAGACCATCTGTGTGAATTTCCTTCGTATACTGGAATCTACCAAGCTCAGTGTCAACGGCCATCTCTACTTTGTGCCGCGGCACAATATGGAGAAGGTAGATATTTTCGAGGACTTCGTCGCCGAACTCAGCCGGCTCAGCCGCAACCAGACGCACCTGATGGCGAACTCCATCTACATCATTGACGATGCCAAGCAGCGGCAGAAAATGACGGAGGAGTTTTACTCCGCCGTCAAGAAGGAGATTGCGGAGTATCAGGAACGCGCCGACTATTTCATCAAGAGCGGCTGCCAGAGCCCCAGCGTCATGGACCGTTGGGTGCTGAAGATCCAGAGTTTGGAGGGGAAGAAGCAGCACTATGAAGACGTGCTGCGCCGTGAGCTGGATGGGCTGGACGATGATTTTGCCACCCTGAAGCTATTATCGCAGGAACTGTCTTTCCGCGCCCAGACAATCAGATCGCAGCGGGCGGCGTAATACGAAAACCAGTACAAACAGCAAGGAGTCCCTCAACCGAGAGGGGGCTCCTTGTTGTTTCTTTTATGTCATTATGCAGCAGCTTTTGACATAAATCCTATATATTCGTTGTGAAAGCAGAAATCAAGGACAAGTATGCGGTTCGTGTTACTTTTTGCCATTGCCTAGCTACCATTGCCGCAATCCTCCATCCTCTGTACGCGATTCGATTCTGACAAAACCAATTTACGGAGGATATTATGAACAACTATACAGACCACGTCACTTCTCTTCTGCAAAACTACCGCACCACCAAGCGCAAGATTGAACAGCTTCGCTATGAGTTGGAGCATCCGACCAGAGTGACGCCGGATGAAATGATCGAGGCCATGAACTTCGCCAAGGGTGATGGCGAGGGCCGGCCCTCCGGCAGTGTGTCCAACAAGACGCTTTACATCGCCATGAACTTCCAGAGTGCGGCGGATGAGGCAAATGCCTCTTTGACACATGATCTGGTCAGCCGCCTTGTGCCGCTGGAGCAGGAGATCAACCGTCTGGAGCACTATGTGGCACTTTTGGATCCGCGGCAGACCGAGGTTATTCGGAGGATCTTCTTTGATAGTCAATCGCTGCCGGAGATCTGCAAGGAAATGGGGTATAGCACAAAAACCGTTCGTGCTATTCGGAACCATGCGATTGAAGAACTTGCTGCCATGTATGCGTTTGCCGCAGGAGTAATCTGATTGATCTTCCCCGTTTTTCCCACAAAGTTCCCTCGGTTTTCCCAGTATAAGGCTCTTGTAACTTCCCCCATAGTCATGGTATGATTGAAACTGTCAAGAAAGAGCAGGCACCCCCGACAGGGGGGTGTTTGCTTTTTCCACCTTATAATACTGAACATTTGCAGGAGGGAGTACCATGATCCGAACCAGAACGATTCGTGAGGCGGCAGCCTATTTCAAGGAGACAGACCCCGATACCTGCCTTACCGAAACAGCTATCAGGACGCTGCTCCGTACAGGTGCGGTTCCCAGTGCTCGCATTGGAAAAAAATATCTCGTGGCAATTGAAGCTTTAGAAGAATACCTGTCAGGGGCAATTCAAAAAACAAAGGCATACACCCCTGCCAGCAAGCCGGAAAGGTGTTGGAAGATTCAGTAATATACGGCATCGCTAAGCATGACCCCTTGTTTTTTGCCATACGCATTTAAAATAATTTCTTGTGTTACACCGTGTTCAGCGATATAATGCGGTTATGTATCACAAGGCGTTATTGAAAGGAGAACGCCACATGGCAACAAAAGCAAAGAAAAAATATACTTACCTGACAAAAGCAATTCAACTTCCAGATGGAACACGAAAATACATCCGTGGGAAAGACCAGAAGGAACTGGAAGAAAAGGTATTAAAGGCGCAGATCATGGTCAACGCCGGAGTGGATATTTGCAGCGAGGAGACCTTCGGACATTTTGCCCAGATGTGGTATGACATCTATAAAAAGCCGTACCTCCGGGAAAACAGCCAAAATGCCATCAAATATGTTCTGAACCAGCACATACTTCCGTATATCGGTGGCTATCGTCTGCGGGACATCTCTCCCATGCAGATTCAATCCATCATGGCAGCCCTTTCTGACAAGAGCAATTCTCTTCAGTCAAAGGTTCTGATTGCGCTGAGAAGCATTTTTAAGGCGGCGCAGGAAAATGGCTTGGTTGCAAAATCTCCAGTCAGCAGTATGCTGAAGCCAAGTGGAAAAAAGACCTCTGAAAAAGTCGCATTGACTCCACAGGAAAGTGACTTGCTTCTCCAGCGGGTCAAAAATGACCGGGCCTATACATTTCTCCTGATTGCACTCCAAACCGGAATGCGTCGAGGCGAGATCGTCGGTCTGCAATGGAGCGATATTGATTTTGAGAGCAGAATGATCCGTGTTCGCCATAACGCCGTATTGGGCCGCTACGAAACAACCGTCAGTGAACTTATGAAAACCAAAGCTGGCAGACGGGATATTCCTATGCCAGATGAGGTCGAAGCATGGCTACTCAAGCAAAGAGGCCGCAGTTCCTCAAAATTTGTTTTGTCTCTGAAAAACAAAAAAGTGATGACCCTTTCGGCCTTCCGTAGTATGTGGAAACTCGTTGAGCGTGAACTGCCGGAAACCCATATAACTGCCCATATTCTCCGCCACACTTACATCACCCGTCTTTTTGAAGCTGGATTGGACGTAAAGGAGATCCAGTATTTGGCGGGACACAGCACGATGGACATGACGCTGAGTGTTTATACCCACTATGATCGTAAAAATCGGGAGCAACAAACTGCTGAGAAAGTCCGTCGGGCATTCTGCAAGGAAGCCGTCTGAAAAAGTTTGCAACAAACGGCCCTGCCTAAAAAGCCGCAAACCCTTGTGGCACAACGGATAGAGGGCCGAAAAAATTTGCAACACTTTTGCAACAAGAAGCCCTGAAATTACCCGAAAATACCCCCAAATACCGCAAGCAAAGAGGCTCTTTTCTTCCAGAAAAAGGCAAAGAAAAAACCTCGGAACCATTGTGATTCCAAGGTTTTCTCTTGGTGGAGACTGCTGGACTCGAACCAGTGACCTCCTGCGTGTGAAGCAGGCGCTCTAACCAGCTGAGCTAAGCCTCCGAATTGTCGGCGACCCTCGGGGTGCCGACATGGTGACCCGTACGGGAATCGAACCCATGTTACAGCCGTGAAAGGGCCGTGTCTTAACCTCTTGACCAACGGGCCGTCTTTCGAGGGGTATACCGGAGAGACGCTCACGCATCTCTCCGGTGTGGTAGCGGCGACTGGATTTGAACCGGTGACACTGCGGGTATGAACCGCATGCTCTAGCCAACTGAGCTACGCCGCCATGTCATCCTCGACAGGCACGAGTTACTATACCATATTTCAGCTCCCTTTGTCAACAGCTTTTTTGCAAAACCGGGAGAAAATACGGGGGACGCGGCTGGCGCCGTGTCCCCCGTGCGTCAATTTATTAATACATCCCCATGCCGCCCATGTCGGGTGCGGGGGCTGCCGGTGCGGGGGGCTGGGGCTTATCGGCCACCAGGGATTCGGTGGTCAGCACCATGCCGGACACACTGGCGGCATTCTCCAGGGCGCTGCGGGTGACCTTGGCGGGATCCACGATGCCGCTGGCGATCATATCGCAGTACTCCTCCTTATAGGCGTCGAAGCCGTAGCCGTTCTTGCCGGCGGAGCGCACCTTCTCCAGCACCACGGAGCCGTCGATGCCGGCATTGGCCGCGATCTGGCGGATGGGGGCCTCCAGGGCCTTGGCTACCAGGGACACGCCCACACGCTCGTCGCCCTCGGTGCTGTTCAGCAGCGCGGTAACAGCGGGGATCACGTTCACATAGATGGTGCCGCCGCCGGCCACGATACCCTCTTCCACAGCGGCCTTGGTGGCGTTCAGGGCGTCCTCGATACGCAGCTTCTTCTCCTTCATCTCGGTCTCGGTGGCCGCGCCGACCTTGATGACCGCCACGCCGCCGGCCAGCTTGGCCAGGCGCTCCTGCAGCTTCTCCTTGTCGTACTCGCTGGTGGTCACACCGATCTGCGCGCGAATCTGGGCCACGCGGTCCTTGATGGCCTGCTGGTCGCCCATACCGTCCACGATGATGGTGTTCTCCTTGGTCACCTTGATCTGGCGGGCACGGCCCAGCATATCAATGGTGGCATCCTTCAGCGTCAGGCCCAGCTCCTCGCTGATGACCTGGCCGCCGGTCAGGATAGCGATATCCTGCAGCATCTCCTTGCGGCGGTCGCCAAAGCCGGGGGCCTTGACGCACACCACGTTCAGCACGCCCTTCAGGCGGTTCACCAGCAGGGTGGACAGGGCCTCACCCTCCACGTCCTCGGCGATGATAACCAGCTTCTTGCCGCTCTGCAGCATCTGCTCCAGCAGGGGCAGGATGTCGGAGATCACAGAGATCTTCTTATCGGTGATGAGGATGTAGGGATCGTCCACGACGGCCTCCATCTTCTCCATATCGGTGGCCATATAGGGGGTGATGTAGCCGCGGTCGAACATCATGCCCTCCACGACCTCGCTGTACGTCTCGGCGGTCTTGGACTCCTCGATGGTGATCACGCCGTCGGCGCTGACCTTCTCCATAGCCTCGGCGATCAGCTTGCCGATGGTCTCGTCGCCGGAGGACACGGTGCCCACGCGGGCGATGTCATCGGTGCCGTTGACCTTCTGGCTCTGCTCCTTGATGGCGCCCACAGCGGCCTCCACGGCCTTGGCCATGCCCTTCTTCATCACGATGGGGTTGGCGCCGGCGGCCAGGTTACGCAGGCCCTCGCGGATCATGGCCTGTGCCAGCAATGTAGCGGTCGTCGTGCCGTCGCCGGCCACGTCATTGGTCTTGGTGGACACCTCGCGCACCAGCTGCGCGCCCATGTTCTCGAACGGATCGTCCAGCTCGATCTCCTTGGCGATGGAAACACCGTCGTTGGTGATAAGGGGTGTGCCGAACTTCTTATCCAGCACCACGTTGCGGCCCTTGGGGCCCAGGGTGACCTTTACGGTATCGGCCAGCTGATTGACACCGGCTTCCAGCGCCTTGCGGGCTTCGTCGCCGCGCTTGATGATCTTTGCCATATCTAATGCCTCCAAAATTGAGAATGATTTACAGGGGAACACGCAAACTTAAAGCATTTGCCGCGGCGTGTACGCGGCAAAGCACATCACTCCACGATAGCCAGGATGTCGCTCTGCTTGACGATGATATACTCCACGTCCTCCAGCGTCACCTTGGTGCCGGCATACTTGTCGGTGATGACCTTGTCGCCGGCCTTCACGGACATGACCACGGTCTTCCCGTCCACGGTGCCGCCGGGGCCCACGGAAATGACCTCAGCCACAGAGGGCTTCTCCTTGGCGGAGCCGGTCAGGATAATGCCGCCCTTGGTGGTCTCCTCCGGCTCGGTCATCTTCAGCACCACGCGGTCAGCAAGCGGTGTCAGCTTCATAGTTGGTTCCTCCTTGTATTTCTATTTTTGATAAAACAGTTTCAGCGTTAGCACTCAAAATGCTTGAGTGCTAACGCTGATTATCATACCACACTATGCGGGATTTGCAAGGGGGAAACGGAGAAATTTTGAAAAATTCACAAAATGTTCAAGCGCTGTCCTCAGCCGCGGGCCGTCCGGTTGCAGGAGCAGCCCTCCGGGCCGAAGAAGTTCAGCTTTTTGTCGTGCAGCTTAATGGTCACATCGCTGTTGACCACGCTCTCGCCGTCCAGGCAGGTGACGATGTCCGGCTTCTCCGAGTGGATATGTACCACCTTGGGACAGGAGCAGTGCGCGTATTCCGGAAACTTGGCGTACTCGCCCCTGGAGTACGGCCCCACGAATTTCAGGAACGTGCGGCGGTTGACCTCTCTGACCACCAGGGTATTCAGCACGCCGTCATCCATCCGGGCCTCGGCCACAGGCATAAAGCCGCCGCCGTAGTACCGGCCGTTGCACACAGATACCAGCGACCAGTCGCCCTCCGTGGTCACATCGTCCAGGGTGATGGTCCAGTGGGTGCCGATGCCCTTGAACAGGAAATTCACCGCCAGAGAGTAGATATAGCTGCCCTTGCCGTCCAGCAGCGGGCTCTCGCTGTATTTATGTACGTCCCGGGCCACCCGCGCGTCGATGCCGGAGCAGGCGATGGTCAGCGCCACGCGGCCGTTGACGTCGATGGCGTCCATAGGAAACTGCGGGCCGTCCCATAGGTTTTCGGCGTCCCGGAACTTCTCCATATCATCGCCGAAGTTCTTTAGGAAATCGTTGCCGGTGCCCACGGGGATCACGGTCATGGCGGCGTTGTCATAGCCGATAATGCCGTTGGCCACCTCGTTGACGGTCCCGTCGCCGCCGCAGGCGTAGAACCGCAGTGCCTCGCCCGTCTCGCAGAGCTTCTTCGCCAGCTCCGTGGCGTGGCCCTGCTTTTTCGTCAGGATGCACTGCACGTCCAGCCCGTGCTTCTGCCGCAGCGACTCCGCCATGTCGTAGATCTTCTGCCGGCTGTCGGTCTTGCCCGCCGTGGGATTGATGATAAAAATATGCTTCATCGAGGCTCTCCTCCTCATCAACATATTAGAATTTCGTTGAATTTATTTCGAAAGCATACGGGTAATTGTATCATGTTTCTGCAAAAGAAAGTGAACAAATTGAAAATAAAGTCATATGCCGGGGATTTATTAAGGCAGGGCGGAAAAGATGTCCCCCCTAACGGCTCAGATTTTTCGCTGAGGCGCGGCGCGGCAGCGTAGGCGTACTTTGTGTACGGCAAGCCGCCGCAACAAAGCATCAGCGGAAAAGATGGCCATCAGACATTGCCGTACATAAACACATCACACTTGATCATGCCGTTATAGAGCTTGCGCTTTTTGTCCGCCGGCTTGCCGAAGCAGCGCTCGAACTCCGTGTGGCTCGAAAGCACCAGTGTGCGCCAGCCTGCGGGCAGCGTGCGCCACGCCTTGCCGAAGGCGCGGTACAGCGCCTCGGCCTCCTGTCTCTCCAGCAGGCGCTCGCCGTAGGGCGGGTTGGTCACCAGCTGGCCATAGGTGCTGTCCCGGTGGAATTGGGCCGCGTCGGCCACCTCAAAGCGGACGCAGTCGTCCACGCCGGCCTTGCGGGCGTTGTCCCGGGCAATGTCCACGGCGCGGGGGTCGATGTCGCCGCCCCAGATATCGTACTGCCCATGAAATTCCCTGTCCTGGGCCTCATCTGCCGCGTCCATCCAGCACGCAGGCGGCAGGAATGCCCACTTCTGGGCGTCAAAGCGCCGGTCCAGACCGGGGGCGCGGTTTTTGGCGATGAGCGCCGCCTCGATGGGGATAGTACCGCTGCCGCAGAAGGGATCGCAGAAGGGGTCGCGGCCCCGGTAGCGGCTGAGGGTCACCAGTGCCGCCGCCAGCGTCTCCCGCAGGGGCGCCTCCACGCCTACGGCGCGGTAGCCCCGCTTGTACAGCCCTTCGCCGCTGGCATCCAGGCCGATGGACACCTGATCCTTGAACACGGAAAAGCGTATCTGGTATTTCGTCCCCGTCTCCGGAAACTGATCCATGCCGTAGTGGGCCTTCAGGCGCTCCACCACGGCCTTTTTGATGATGCTCTGGCAGGCGGGCACGGAGTGCAGCTGGGAGGAGATGGAGTAGCCCTTTACCGGGAAGGCCGCCTCCCGGGGCAGAAACTCCTCCCAGGGGATGGCGCGCACGCCCTGGAACAGCTCCTCGAAGCTCCGCGCCGGGAACTGCCCCAGCAGGGCGATGACCCGGGCGCCGCAGCGCAGATTGATATTCAGCCGGGCGCAGTCCGCCCAGCTGCCCTGACAGAGCACACGGCCGTTTTCCGCACGCACGTCGGCCAGGCCAAGGCGCTTGATCTCGTCGGCCACCAGCTTTTCCAACCCCAGCAGGCAGGGGATCTCGTAAGTTATCATGGGATACACCTCGGTTTCTTGACTACCAAAGAGTATACCGAAAAATACCAGGGCGCGCAACCTAAATTTCCAGTGGCTTTTCGGGACCGCTTACGCTATAATAGGGAATGTAAACCTGAGGTTGCACCATGCACGGTACATTGGCAGACAATTTTACGGAAATGCAACCTGAACGTGATAGACTTTTCCGTCGGTGTCCCGTATACTGACGGCACCGAAAGCAAAGGAGGACACATATGGCATTTGGTGATCGGCTGGCAGCGGTACGGCGCGGCAACGGACTGACACAGGAGCAATTCGCCGAGCAGTTGCAGGTCTCCCGCCAGGCGGTGAGCAAATGGGAAAGCGGACGGGGCTACCCGGAGATGGAGAAGATCCTTTATATCTGCAACCGCTATCAGGTGTCTATCGCCGACCTGTTCGCCGAGGAGGCCCCGGTACCCGCCGCGGCGGTGGAGGCACGCCCCGCGCCGGAGCAGGAGGCCGCCCCCCTGCCCCGCGCCACGCTGGGCAGCGCCGTGGGCGCCTTCCTGACCAACCTGTCCCCGAAGAACAAATGGCTGGCCGCAGGTGTGCTGGTGGGCATCGGTGCGCTGGCCGGCATCATTGGGCTTATTCTGAGAGGAGGCGACACAGACATGGCGACAACGATATGGATCGCTGCTATCATCATTTTCGGCGTGGCGGAGGCCGCCACCGCCGGGTTGACATCCATCTGGTTCGTCCTGGGCAGCGTGGCCGGACTGATCGCCGCAGTATGCGGCGGGCCGGTGTGGCTGCAGGTGGGACTGTTCTTCGCGGTGTCCATCGCGGCGCTGGCCTTTACCCGGCCGCTGGTGGCCAAGCTGATGAAAAAGGATATCAAGCCCACCAACGCCGACCGGGTACTGAACAATGTGGGCCGCGTGACAGAGCGCATCGACAACGCGCTGCCCTCCGGCGCCGTCTATATAGACGGTAAGACCTGGACGGCGCGCAGCGCCGACGGGGAGGTCATAGAGCCGGACGCCGCCGTGCGTATCCTGCGGATGGAGGGCGTGAAGCTCATCGTACAGAAGGAGCCTTGATATGCCGTATGTTCTGGGCGGATTGGCCGCCATACTGCTGGGCGTAGTCGCCCGCATCATCCACCTCATCCATAAGCATACTGAGACTATGAAACACACAGGAGAATAAGGAGGAACTATTATGCCGACATCGGGAACCATCGCCATCATCATTCTGGTCATTCTCATTCTGGCCGTCATCGTCAGCTGCATCCAGATCGTCCAGCAGTCCAAGGCCTACGTCATCGAGCGCCTGGGCGCGTTCCACAGCGTGTGGGGCGTTGGTCTGCACTTCAAGCTGCCCTTCATCGAGCGGGTGGTAAAGAAGGTCAGTCTGAAGGAGCAGGTGGCCGATTTCGATCCCCAGCCGGTCATCACCAAGGACAACGTGACCATGCAGATCGACACCGTCATCTATTTCCAGATCACGGACCCCAAGCTGTACACCTACGGCGTGGAATACCCCATGAGCGCCATCGAGAACCTGACGGCCACCACGCTGCGCAACATCATCGGCGAGCTGGAGCTGGACCAGTCCCTGACCAGCCGCGACACCATCAACGCCAAGATGCGCTCCATTCTGGACGAGGCTACCGACCCCTGGGGCATCAAGGTCAACCGCGTGGAGCTGAAGAACATCCTGCCGCCCCGGGAGATCCAGAACGCCATGGAAAAGCAGATGAAGGCCGAGCGCGAGCGCCGGGAGTCCATCCTGCAGGCCGAGGGCGAGAAGGCCAGCAAGGTGCTGATCGCCGAGGGCGAGAAGCAGTCCACCCTGCTGCGGGCCGACGCCGCCAAACAGGCCAAGATCATGGCCGCCGAGGCCGAGGCGGAGTCCATCCTGAAGGTGCAGCAGGCCATGGCCGACTCCATGCGTATGCTGAATGAGAACGCCCCCAACGACCAGGTCATCAAGCTCAAGGCGCTGGAGGCGCTGCAGAAGGTGGCGGACGGCAAGGCCACGAAGCTCATCATCCCCAGCGAGATACAGGGTCTGGCCGGTCTGGCCGCCAGCGCGAAAATGCTGGTGGAGAACGACGCGCCCGCCGCGGAGTAAGCCTATGGCAAAGAAGGAGCAGCGCTTTATCAAGGTCATGGAGGACAGCGGCTTTATCAGCAGCAGCGAAGTACTGGTGGATACCCAGACCGGTGTGCAGTATCTCTACCACGCCGTGGGCAATTCCGGCGGGCTGACGCTGCTGGTGGACGCCGAGGGCAAGCCCCTGCTGTACCGCAAGACACCGGACGCACCGGAGTTCTGAGAGGAGGGATCGCTATGATCATTACCACCACCCCCACCGTAGAGGGTCGCCGCATCACGGAGTATAAGGGGATCGTATTTGGCGAGGTCATTGCCGGCGTTAACGTGGTCAAGGACATCGCCGCCAGCTTCAGCAACTTCTTCGGCGGGCGCTCCGGCACCTACGAAAGCGAGCTGATCAACGCGCGGGAGCAGGCGCTTTATGAACTGGAGCAGCGCGCCCTCCAACTGAACGCGGACGCTGTGGTGGCCGTGGATGTGGACTATGAGGTGCTTGGCTCTGACAACGGCATGCTGATGGTCACCGCCAGCGGCACCGCCGTCAGACTGGATCGATGAGTTCTGACAGAACCGCCATGGAAGAACGCAGACATTCCTGCCCCTGTGCGGGGCGAAAATGACGCCGCCCGCAACCTGCTGTACTGTCGGAAATACGACGAGTGACGCAAAAAGCACCCCTTTCGGGGTGCTTTTTGCGTCTTATTCAGGACTCCTCCTGGGCAGGCTTGAACACCAGGGCGGCCATATCCGCCAGCGTCTTCTCCGACGCACCGGTGTCCGCGGTCAGACTGTACGCCAGACCGGGAGCGATGTCCCGCCAGATGATGCAGCCGGCGCCGCCCGCGTCCCATCGGAGGACGGTGGGGCACCAGCGGAGCCTGCCCTCCGCCGTCAGGCTGCCGCCGGTGAAGTCGGAGATGTCCGGTATTGTTTCTGAAACGTCCAAAGTGGGGGCCATGCGGTAGTGCCAGGTAACGCTGTTCAGGGTAAAGGAGACTTCGGTGACGGTCTCACCGTTCAGGTCAAAGAGGTCATAGCCCAGCACGTCCGCGCCTTCCGGGGCGGTGGGAACGGTGTAATACTGTGCGTCCATCAGGGTAAAGGCGGTGACCAGCGGCTCTCCGCCGTCCCAGGCCGCGCAGTACCACTGGATACCGGCGGACGTGTCGTACCAGCCCACGGCACCGTCGTCATAGACCAGCAGCGTCAGGTCGTTCACCTGCCAGGTGTCCGCCGGGAGGGTACCGTCCGGGGCGGGCAGGGGCTGGCTGGCATAGGCCGCGCCGTAGTCATAGTCATACCCGTCCAGCAGGACGGTACAGGACACGCCGGTGACGGCGCCCTCGCCGTCCTGACGCCACCGGTAGTCAGAGGTCAGAGACGCGCTCTCCGGCAGGGCCAGAGAGGCAGAGAGCGGCTCGGCGTCCAGCGCAGGCGGCATGGCGACGGAAAAGCTCTTGTCCATGCCGCCGAAGTCGGCGTCCGCGCCGGCGGTATTGTCACCGATACCGGTGGACCAGGGCTGCCACAGGGCCAGGGCCAAGGCCGCGGCGCAGAAGCACGCGGCCAGAGCACCCCAGCGGCGCGCCGCACCGCTGCGGGGCAGGGGACGCTGGGCCTCCTCCAGCAGATCGTCGTCGATGGCGTCCATCCAGCGCTTCATTCTGTTGTCGTTCACAGCATCCCCTCCTTTTCCAGCACGGTACGCAGACGCTGACGGGTGCGGAAGAGGGAGGATTTGACCTTCTCCTCGCCCGCGCCGCAGCTGTCGGCGATCTCGCGGATGCTCTCGCCATACCAGTAACGGCGGATGAAATACGTCCGGCTCTGCCGGGTCAGCTTACGCAGGAAGCCGTTGAGCACCCGGCGGAACTCCTGCTGCTCCAGGGCGCGGACTGCGCCGTCCTCGGCGGGCAGGCAGCCCTCCAGCTCCTCGAAGGCCACCGTCAGGTCGCTGCGGCGCTGGGCGGCGCGGTTATAGTCGCACTTGTCCAGGGCCAGGCGGCGGGTGACGGTGGTGATATACGCCGCCAGCGAACGGGGGCGCTCCGGCGGAATAGCGTTCCACAGACGGAGCCACACGTCGCTGACGCACTCCTCCGCGTCGCGGGCGTCCGGCAGGATGTGCCGGGCGGCGGCAAGGCAGCGCTTTTCGTATTTCTCCTGCGCGGCGCGGATGGCCTCCGGGTCGCGGCGGAAAAAATGATCTATGATCTGAGCGTCCTCCATCGGGCACTCCCCTTTCTGTGTGTATCGGTCAGACCATCATAGCACACAGAAAGGGGAAACGCCATAGGAAATCAGAATTTTGCCAGGAATGCGTCGGGTACGGTGCAGCCGTCGGGCAGCACCTCCAGCACCACATAGTTGCCGTTGACGGTAACGGTGGCGTTGTTCTTCCACATACCGGCCTCCTCGGGGTAGTTGGTCTCGTCGGCCATGGCGTCCACACGAGCCTGGAAGCTCTGGCGAACGATCTCGGCGTCGGCGGCGCTCTCCGCCTCCACCATGGACACCTCGCAGGAGGTGGCGGTGGGTGAGATGAAGAATACGGACTGCTTCAGCTTGGCGTTCTCCAGGCCGGGGTAGTAGCTGTTCAGGATCTCCACAGCCGTCTCCTCCAGCAGCACGGGCGCGTTGTCGCCCAGCTCCTCCTGCACCTGCTTGATGGCGGCATCGTACTCCGCCCGCAGATCCACGGACTGACCGTCGGTCTGCGTCTGGTCGTTCTTTTTTTCGCCGTCGATGTTATCCTCCTTCTGGCCGCAGGCCATCAGAGACAGTGCCATGACCAGCGCCAGCAGCAATGCAAATATCTTTTTCATCATGTAAGCACTCCTTTCGGGCGCGGGGCAGGTCCCCGCGCACTTTACCGTTTCCGGAAGGACGGAAGCGTCCTCCGGCGGACAGCGAAACGCCGTCCTCTGCCAATACTGACGGCGGAGAACAGCGTTTGGTTTCGCTTTTTCGTTTATCGCTCATGGGGCTTGGGGGCGTTCCAGCCCTCGGGGAAATTTTGCAGCACCCAGTGCCGGGTGTGGTCGATGAACGCCTGCGTGGAGTGGGAGAGGGCGTTCTTGTCCTTGACACAGATGCCGATATCCCGGTGGAACACCTTGGGCAGGGTGCTGGCGGCCAACGGATAGGCGCACTTGTAAAGCATCAGCTCCTCCATGACGCTGATGCCCAGGCCGCCGGAGACCATAGCCAGGATCGTCTGGTCCTGCTGAACGGTATATTGGATCCGGGGCCGGACCTTGTAGTGATCGAAAATGGCCTGGATCTCATAGTCGTCGCCCTCATCCAGCAGGATAAGAGGGTACTGCTCCAGGGCCTCCGGCGGGAAAGGCTGGCGGCCCGCCAGCGGGTGGTCGCAGGGCAGGATGACCTTCCACTGGTCCCGCTGGAGCAACCAGTAATCCAGATACTTCTCCGCCGGGGTAGGCAGGGAGATAAAGCCGCAGTCCGCCTGACCGTGGAGGACCCAGTCGGAGATCTCGTTGTTGAAGTTGGAGGGCAGCAGCTCGAACTCGATGCGGGGGTACTTTTCCTGAAAGGTCTTGAGCATACCGGGCAGCCATTTCTCTGACACGCTGGTAAAGGTGGCCACGCGGATAAGACCGGTATCCAGCCCCCGCAGGTCCTCGGCGTGCTGCTCCAGACGGTGGGACAGGGCGCACATCTCCTGAAAATACGGTGCCAGGGCGCGGCCGTCCGCCGTGGGGGTGACACCGCCGTGGCTGCGGACCAGCAGCGTGACGCCCAGCTCCTCCTCCAGCGAGCCGATGGCGTGGCTGACGCCGGACTGGGTGAAATTCAGGGCGCGGGCGGCGGCGGTAAAGCTGCCCAGCTCCACGGTCTTGAGGTATATCTGGTATTTAGTGACGGACATGGGGACACCTCCTTCAGGGCCAGTATAGCATATCTCGCCATGTGCTGCAAAGTATTTTTCATGGTTTTGATGATAATCATGCGTTTTACAAATTGCTTGTCCCGTGCTATGCTAAAGATACGTTAAGAAGCCCAAACGAAAGGAGGCGCTGAGCATGGTGCTGAACCTCATTCTGGCCAGCCTGGTGGCGGTCCTGGTGGTTACGGGTATCGTGTCCAAGGCAACGGACAAGTAACCCAACACCCCTTGTTTTCTATCCTTAATTTTTCTCCCTATTCCCCTTCAAATTGGTGAATACCGGCGCGCCCTCCCAACGTGCCGGTGAAAGGACGCCGCCCCCTTCGGGCGGCGCCCTTTTTGCTCCGGACGCAGCGCGGGAGGTGATCGCTTTTCCTTGCTATTTCATGCGGCGTATGGTATGATACCGGCGTTAAAGAGAAAGAGGTATTGCCTATGGACCAGAAAAAACTGCATATTCTGTCGCTGCTGGCGGCGCTGACCGCGGCCACCATCTTCGGCATGAGCTTTATGTTCTCAAAAATGGCGCTGGTCACGGCGGCGCCCACAGTGCTGCTGGCCTTCCGGTTCACGGTGGCGGTGGCGGCCATGTCGCTGGTCATCGCGCTGAATGCTCTGGTGGGCAAGGTACGCGGAAAGTCGCTGTTCGCCTTCTCTCTGAAGGGAAAGCCGGTGGGAAAGCTGCTTCTGCTGGGTATCGTGCAGCCGGTGGCGTACTTTATCTTCGAAAACTATGGCATCCTGTACACCTCCGCCGCTGTGGCGGGGACCATCATCGCGGCGGTGCCGGTGTGCTGCATCCTGATGGACGTGCTGGTTCTGCATGAGCGCGTCACCCGGCGGCAGGTGCTGTGCGCCCTGGGCGCGATCGGCGGCGTAGCGCTGATCTCCGTGGGCGGGGCGGTGATGATCTCGGCGCTGGGCCTGCTGTTCCTGCTGCTGACCATGCTCAGCGACACGGTGTACTATGGGCTGAGCCACAATGCCGCCAAGCGCTTCACCCCCTTTGAGATGACCTATGTGATGTTTGTGGTGGGCATGGCGGTGTTTATTCCGGTGGCGCTGATACAGGCCGGCGGGATAAGCAGCGAGCTGATCACCGCGCCGGCGCAAAGCGGCAGCTTCTGGCTGGCGGTGCTGTATCTGGGCATACTGTCCTCCGGCGTGGCCTACGGACTGCTGAACTTCGCCAACAGTCACCTGACGGTCTCAGAGAGTTCCCTGTTCTCCAACGTGACCACGGTGGTATCGGTACTGGCGGGCGTGCTCTTCCTGAAGGAGGATTTCAGCCTGTGGCAGGCTCTTGGCGTAGTCATCATTCTGGTGTGCGTGTTCGTGGCCAACGTGTCCGGCGGCGAAAAGAAATAAAAAGATCTCCCCCGACCGGGGGAGATCTTTTTATTTGCGGATGAGGGTCCCAGCCTTCACGCCGGTCATTTCTCCGTTCTTCACGGCCAGCCGGCCGGCCACCAGCACGGCGTCCATACCCAGGGCCGTTTGGCAGGGGTCCTGATAGGTACCGCGCTCGGTGAGGGCGGCGGGGTCGAACACACACAAGTCCGCGTCCGCACCCACGGCGATAACGCCCTTACCCGCAAGGCGAAGGGCCTGTGCCGGGGCCTGGGTCAGCTTGTGAACGCCCTGCTCCAGCGTCAGCACACCCTGTTCCCGGACGAAGTGCTGCAGCAGGCGGGTACAGCTGCCGTAGACCCGTGGATGGGGCATCCCCTCGGTGGGGTAGGTGGCGTCAGAGATCAGGCAACTGAGGGGACTGCGGAGGATAGCGGCGATGTCTTCCTCCGCGGCCATGAAGTCGATCATAGTCACCTGGCAGTGCTCGCGGATCAGCAGGTCGCAGCAGGCGTCCAGCGGGGATTTGTGCTCCAGAACCGCCTCCTGGGCAATGCTTTTGCCCAGCAGCGGCGCGTCCTCCGGGCAGTGAAGACTGCTGAGGAAGATGCCGTCCCAGCCGGCCAGCTTGGCGATGTCGTCAAACCCGCCGCCGTCTTCAATACGGTGAGCCAGCGTCTCGCGTTCGTGGGGGTCGGCCAGGCGGCGGACAACGGCGTCCATACCGCCCTCCAGAAACTCCGGCGGCAGGATATGCAGCAGCTGGGTGGAGCCGGCGGTGTAGGGGTACACGTCGCAGCCCACGTCCAGGCCCTCCTCCTTCGCCCGGTGCAGCAGCTCCAGGGCCCGGGGTATTTTTTTGCCCCAGTTGTCCCGGCCCATGGCTTTCAGGTGGCTGATATGCAGAGGGGCCCGCAGTTCCCGGGCCACCAGCAGCATCTCCTCGATGGAATCGCAGACACCCGCGCCCTCCTGCCGCATATGGACGGTGAGTGGGATATCCTGCCCCGCGATGGGTGAGAGCGCACGGATCAGCTCCGCCGTGGTATAGAAGCACTCCGGGGCGTAACCCAGGCCCAGAGAAACGCCCAGCGCGCCGTCGGCCAGAGCCTGCTCCAGGGCGCGGTGCAGGGCGCGGTAGTGGCGGTCCTCCAGGTGCTCCAGCTCGTAGCCGGCCGCGTCCGCCCGAAGGACGCCGGCACCGGCCAGCATACCCACATGGACGGGGATATTCGGCACAGAGGCGAAATAGCCGGAGAGGGTTTCCGTCACCAGATCCGGCGGCAGGGCCCCTGTAATGGGCCGCAGGTAGTCCCGGATGGCGTCGCTATGGGCGGGGCCGAAGGGGGCGGCGCTGAGGCCGCAGTTGCCGTTGACGATGGTGGTAAGGCCCTGACACAGCTCCGCCGCGCCGAAGCCCGGGCGGAACAGCGCCGCGTCGGCGTGGCGATGGATGTCAATAAAGCCGGGGGTAACGGTCCTGCCGGCGGCGTCGATTACATGAGCGGCGGACGCTGCGGACAGATCGCCGATGGCGGCGATCCTGCCGCCGGAAACGGCCACATCGGCCGCAAATACGGGGCGGCCCGTGCCGTCAACAACGGCGCCGCCCCGGATAAGGGTATCAAACATGGTCTGTGCCTCTCTCCTGCTTCCCTGCCGTCAGGGGCAGGGAGATACTAAAGGTGGTCACGCCGCCGCTGCTGTCACAGCGGAGGACGCCCCGGTGGGCATCCACGATGGCTTTGGCAATGGGCAGGCCCAGGCCGAAGCTGTCGCCGTCGGTACGGGCGTCGTCGGCGCGGTAAAAGCGGTCAAAAATGCGGGGGAGCTTGTCCGAAGGGATATCCGGCCCCTGATCGGTCACGGACACCACAGCGCGGCTGCCCTGCCGGACGGCGGTCAGGCGGATGGGCGTACCGGGTGCGGCGTATTTGACGGCGTTGTCCAGCAGCACCGCCAGGGCCTGGCCCAGCTTGGCGCCGTCGCCCCGGACAGGAAGAGACGTCGCAATATCGTAATCCAGCACATGGCCGGCCTCAAAGGCCACCGGCTCAAACCGCAGGGCGGCAGTCACCGCCGCCTCCGACAGGTCGGTGACGGTGTCCGGCGGGCTGCCGGCGTTCTTCTGGGCGCGGAAGAGGGTGAGCATATCCTCCACCAGAGCCTTCATGCGGCGGCCCTCCGCCCGGATATTGTCCACGTAGACCGCCTGCTCCGGCGAAGCGCTCTGCTCCAGCAGCTCGGCGGAGGAAAGGATAACCGTCAGAGGGGTCTTCAACTCATGGCTGGCGTCGGAGAGGAACTGCTCCTGCTGGGCCCAGGCGGCACCTACAGGCTTGGTAACCACACCGGAGAGCAGGTAGCTGCACAGAAACAGCACCACCAGTGCGCCGCAGCCCACCAGAGAGCAGGCCTTCAGCAGTGTGTGCAGGGAGGTGTATTCCAGATAGGTATCGGTAAACGCAATGGCAGTAGTGGTGTAGCCCCGCTGGCGCAGATAGCGCAGATGAAATTCGTCCAACGTGCCGGCGTCCTCGTCCGCCGCCAGGGCGGCAGTGACGATCTCCGCCATGCGGGTCTCGTCGCTGAGGTCATAGTAGCTGTTGCCGGCCACGCGGACGGTGCCGCTGCCATAGACCTCGGCCACAAAGCAGGGGATGCTGTCCATGCCGGGCTGGCTGCGGCCATAGTCGCCCTGCTCCAGCGCCTGGTACAGCTGCTGCTGCACATTCTTGTGATAGTTGCCCCGGGAGATGAAGTACACCGCCGCGAACACCGCCAGCAGCACCAGCGAGATCAGCAGCATATTGGTGGCCACCACCTTCCAGCGAAGGTGCCGGATCATGCCTCCACCTCCAGACAATAACCCACCATACGGAGGGTCTTGATCTTCACAGTGGATTGCAGATGGGTGAGCTTGCGGCGAAGGAAGGAGATATAGACCTCCACGTTGTTGTCCTCGGCGGCGGAGTCGTAGCCCCAGACCTTCAGGATCAGCTGCTCCTTGGAGACGATCTGACTGCCGTTCCGCATCAGCAGCTCCATCAGGTCGTACTCCCGGCGGCTGAGGCGGACGCTTCGCGGGCCGCATTCCAGCAGGAATGTGCCCATATGCAGCGTCAGGTCGCCGAAGGCCGTCACCTCCGGGTCGGCAGCGGCGTCCTCACCGCCACGGCGCAGCAGGGACCGGATACAGGCAAGCAGCTCCTCCGGCTCGAAGGGTTTGGTCAAGTAGTAGTCCGCACCGGCGTCCAGGCCGCGGACGCGGTCATTCAGCTCACTGCGGGCGGTGAGCATCAGCACCGGCAGGCGGCTGCCGCCGCCGCGCAGCTGGCGCAGCAGGGTAAAGCCGTCAATGCCGGGAAGCATGGCGTCCAGCACCAGCAGGTCGTAGATATCGCTGCGGGCGTTGTCCAGGCCGGAGATGCCGTCATAACACACGTCGGCGGTATAGCCCTGGCGGCGCAGCAGGTCCTGCAGGGTGCCCGCCAGGCGCTTTTCATCCTCCACGATCAGTATACGCATAGCCGCGCCTCCCTTTTCATGGCTTACAGCCCCGTCTCGGACAGGGTCAGGATCTGGGTCAGGGACGACTCCTCCATCCGGTAGATGGTGGTGTCGCCGTCCAGGGCCACATAGCGGCCGCCGTCGCCGGTGGACAGGCCGACGGCAAGGATCAGCGTCCGCTCGGCGCTGTTGTCAGCCAGGTAGTTCACCGTCAGCGTGACCTCCGGCGTGTCCAGGCCGCAGACGGCGGCCGCACCCTCCGCCGGGTCGTAGTCCACGCAAGCGGTGAGCGTCAGGGCAGCGATCTCATCAGCCAGGGCGGCGGTCTTTTCCGTGACGTCCCGGTTGGCGCTGCGGCGGGTACCGTCCTCGGCGGTGTAGAAGGAGACAGCAGCGGTGCCGTCGGCGCGCAGCAGACTTACGCTGACCAGCCTGTCCGGCTCGATGACCGGCAGAACGGGCAGGACCGCCATGGCGTAGATGCTGCGGCTGAGCAGCATCTTATTTTCGTCAGAGGTATAGCGCACCGTGCCGGCAGGGGTGAGCACATACCAACGGCCATCCGCGGCCTGGTCGCCGAGATAATAGACGACGTCCACGCCGTCGGAGGTGACGGTGATGTACTTCTTGGGAGCCTCCAGGCCATAGACGGCCAGCTCCTGCACATTGTCCACCGCTTCGCCGCTGTCCAGGGCGGCGGGCAGGGCCAGCAGGTCCTCCAGCGCCGTCTGGTCCAGGGGGAAGGCGGGATCGTCAAACCAGGTCCAGGCGCCGGTTTCGTCCTTTTCAAAACGGAGGGTCACATCGCCGTCGCACAGGGCCAGGGCGGTGACGCCTTCCACGGGCGGGGCGGTCTGGGTGGAGGCGTCCACCATCTCTTTGCCTTTTGTATTGCCGCAGGCGGACAGCAGCAGCGCCAACCCCAGCAAAAACGCCGTCAGGCGCAGAATTCGCTTCATCATGGCTTCGGTTTTCTCCTTTACTTTCGTTTACTTTCCGTTGCTTTTGCTGTATACATTCGCGTTCGCTATATGTTACGTTCGCTTTCAGTATAGCAACTTTTCAGGAAAAAGAAAAGTACATTCCGTGAATTCTCCCGTTCCCGGCGGCGCGGACGGACAAAGCACAAAAAAAGACCGGCCCGGGCCGGTCTTTTTTTGTCGTTACCCACAGAGATGCGGCAGGTGTGCTGTAATGGCCGGGACGGCAGTTCCGCGCCGGTCTTTTTCTCAGCGTTACTTGCAGAGATAGCTGAACCAGCCCTCACTGCTGCGCTGCTCGAACACATCCCAGCCGTCGGCCTTCAGCTTTTCCAGCACCTCCGCCGCCCGGTCGTCAATAATGCCGGAACAGAGGAAGAGGCCGCCGGGCTTCAGGAAAGGACGGACGTGGGGGCTGAGGCCCATGATGACATCCGCCACGATGTTGGCCACCACGATATCATAGCCGGCGCCCATCTCCTGCCGCAGGGCGGCGTCGGTGAGCACATCGCCCCAGCGGACGGTGTAGCGGTCCTTTCCGATGCCGTTCAGGGCGGCGTTCTCGTAGGCCACGTCCACGCACTTCTCATCGATGTCGCAGGCGAAGGCGCTCTCCGCGCCCAGGCGCAGGGCGGCGATGGACAGGATGCCGCTGCCGCAGCCCAGGTCCAGCACCCGCTCACCGCCGTGAATGTGGGTATCCAGCGCCTGCAGGCACAGGCGGGTGGTGGCGTGGCTGCCGGTGCCGAAGGTCAGGCCGGGGTTCAGCACCAGCTTCACCCGCGTGGGGTCGGCGGCCTCCTCCCACTCCGGCACCACCAGCAGGCGGCTGCCGATCTCCATGGGCTTGTAAAACTGCTTCCAGTTGTTCTCCCAGTCCTCGTCGGCCACGTCTGCCATGGTCAGCAGCAGGGGCGCGTACTCCGGGTGCTCCTTTTTCAGCGCCGACATGGCCATACGCACGGCGGCCACGGTGCCGTAGGCATCCTCGTTCCGTTCCAGATAGAACGTCACGCGGCTAACACCCTTTTTCTGCGCCAGCAGGTCGTCATCCACATAATCCCAGTATTGGCGGTTGTTCTCCAGAAAGCTCTGAAAGTCCGCCTCGTCGTCGATCATCACGCCGGTGACCCCCTGCTGCTCCAGCATGTCCGTCACCGCGTCCAAGCCCGCGTGGCTCGTGTCGATCTTGAGTTCCAGCCAGTCCATAGGATGACCTCCCGCAAAGTTGAAATGCACCGTACACCGCCAGCGGCGACGGAGCTTGTGTCCCGCCGATGACAAACCTCTAACGGCAATGGATCTTGCGCCAAGACGAGGCGCTCCATCGATGTCGGATCTTGCGTCCTGCCGATGGCAAGCCTCTAACGGCAATGGATCTTGCGCCAAGACGAGGCGCGGCGGCGCAGGCGTACTTTGTGTACGGCAAGCCGCCGCAACGAAGTATTGGCGCAAGAGACGCGCCGTTATCTCTTGGTGCCTACGAAGAAAATGCCCATGGTATTCGGCCCCGTGTGACTGCCGATCACAGGCCCGATGTAGTTGATGTAGACCTCCTTGACGCCGTAGCGGGCCTTCATCTCCTCGGCAACGGCGCGGGCCTCCACCTCGCAGTCGGCATGGCAGATGAACATGACCTGCTCACTGGGCTCGATGCCCAGCTCGGCGATCTTGTCGATGAGGGCCTTCAGGCTGGCCTTACGGCCGCGGACCTTGCTGACGGGGACCAGCTTGCCCTCGTCGGAGGTGTGCATGACGGGCTTTATGGAGAGCATGGAGCCGAAGAACGCGGCGCCGGCGCTGAGACGGCCGCCCATCTTCAGGTAGTTCAGGTCGTCCACGGTGAACCAGTGGTCGATGTGGAGCTTGTTGTCCTCCACCCACTGCACCAGCTCCTGGGCGGAGAGGCCCTCGCGCTTCTTCTGGACGGTCAGATAGAGCAGCAGGCCCTGGCCCAGAGAGGCGGAGAGAGAGTCCACCACATAGATGTTGGCATCGGGGAACTCCTCCTTCATGTCCTGGGCGGCGATGCACGCACTTTGGTAGGTGGTGGAGAGGGCGCTGGAGAAGTTGATGCTGACGATGTCCTTGCCGGCAGCCAGAATGGGGCGCATGGCCTCCTGAAACTGGCCTACGTTGGCGGCGGAGGTGGTGGCCAGCACGCCGCCGCGGATCTTGCCGTAGAAATCCTCGAAGCTGATGGCGCTGCCGTCCAGCAGGTTGGGGTAATCGTGCCCATCGATGTGGACGGTCAGGGGCACCACGGTCAGCTCCAGCTCCTTGGCCATGTGGTCGGTCAGGTCGCAGCAGCTGTCAGTCATAATGACATATTCGCGCATGGGATAAACCTCCTTGGGAGTGATATTCCCCGCTATCATAGCATGAAAACCGCCGCAGGAAAAGAGCCAAATTGTAAATAATACGGAATATTAGCAGAAATACAGGTGTCTATCGCCTATTTCCCCACGCAGAAGCGGGAGAAGATGGTGTCTACCAGATCGTCGCGGACCTGTTTGCCGTTCAGCTCACCCAGCGCGGCCAGTGCCGCCTCGCAGTCGGTGAGCACCACGTCGGGGGTCATGCCGATACGGAGGGCGCCGCGGGCCTCGGCCACGGCGGAGAGGGCTCGGTTGGCGGCGTCGGCCTGACGGGCGTTGGTCAGCAGCGCGCCGCCGGTGCTCTCGCCCGACGGGAACTGCGCCGCGATGGCGTCGGTCAGCGTGTCCAGTCCCGCGCCGGTGGCGGCGGAGACGGACAGCACGTTGTCGAAGCGGTCCGCCAGGGCGCCGACGTCCAGCGCCCGGGGCAGGTCGGATTTATTGACGGCCACGATCAGGTGGGGGACGGTGTTGGCCAGGGCGATGGCGGCCTCGTCCTCCGCCGTCAGCTCCCGGGAGCCGTCCAGCACCAGCAGGGCCAGAGATGCCTGCTTCGCGGCGGCGCGGCTGCGCTCCACACCCATGGTCTCCACGGCGTCGCCGCCGTCGCGGATGCCCGCCGTGTCGATGAGCCGCAGGAGCACGCCGCCCACGGTGACCTTTTCCTCCACCGTGTCGCGGGTGGTGCCGGCGATGTCGGTGACGATAGCCCGGTCATAACCCAGGAGGGCGTTCAGCAGAGAGGATTTGCCGGCGTTAGGCTTGCCCAGCAGCACCGTGGGCACGCCCAGCTTCAGCAAACGGCCGCGGGAAAACCCGGCCACCAGCGCTTCCAGATCGTTCTGGGCCCGGCGCAGGGTGTCCAGCATCTGCTCGCGTTGGAGATCCTCGATGTCCTCGTCCGGATAGTCCACCACGGCGTAGAACCGGGCGGCCATGTCCATGAGGCCGTCGTAGATACGCGCCACGGTGCGGCTCAGCGCGCCGTCCAGCTGGCAGACGGCGTTGTGGGCCTGCTGGGCCGTCTCGGCGTCGATCAGGTCCGCCACGGACTCCGCCTGGAGCAGGTCCAGCTGTCCGTTGAGAAAGGCCCGCTTGGTAAACTCGCCGGGACCGGCCTGGCGGCAGCCGGCGGCAAACAGGGCGCGGAGGCCCGTGTCCAGCACGATGGGGCTGCCGTGGCAGTGGAGCTCGGCGCAGTCCTCGCCGGTATAGCTGTGGGGCGCGGGGAAACGGACGCACAGCACGCTGTCGATGACCTGCCCCGTCTCGTCCAGCAGCTCGCCCAGCACCATGGCGCGGGGGCGCTGCTGCGCGGCGGGCCTGCCGTTTTTGGCGCGGAACACCGCGTCCAGCGCGGCACAGGTATCCGGGCCGGACAGGCGCAGGATACCGATGGCGCTGGGCTGTCCGGGCGTGGCGATGGCGGCGATGGTGTCGGACATAGGCGGGACCTCCTTGCAGGGCGTTTTTCTCAGTATACCACAGGCGGCGGGAAAAAGAAATATCCCCCGGCGGACCGGGGGATATAAAAACGATGCTTTACTTGATGGGCTCGCCGGCGGCTTCCTTGGCGGCGATCTCCTTCATGGCGTCCTTGTGGCTCAGGTTCACGCGGCCCTTCTCGTCGATCTCGGTGACCTTGACCCACATCATGTCGCCGATCTTGCAGGCGTCCTCCACCTTCTCGATGCGCTTGTCGGCCAGCTTGGAGATATGGACCAGACCGTCCTTGCCGGGGGCCAGCTCCACGAAGGCGCCGAAGGTCATCAGGCGCACGACGCGGCCGTAGTACAGCTGGCCCACCTCGGGGACGAACACGATGTCGTCGATGCACTTCTTGGCCTTTTCGCAGCTCTCGGCGTCGGGGGAGGCGATGTGGATGGTGCCGTCGTCGTCGATGTCGATCTTGGCGCCGGACTCGGCCACGATCTTCTGGATGACGGAGCCGCCCTTGCCGATGACGTCGCGGATCTTATCCGGGTCGATGTGCATGGTGACCATCTTGGGGGCGTACTTGCTGACCTCGGGCCGGGGCTCGGCGATGCAGGGCAGCATGACCTGGTCCAGGATCTGGCAGCGGGCGTCATAGGTGATGTCCAGCGCGTTCTTGATGATCTCCATGGTCAGACCGTCGTTCTTCAGGTCCATCTGGATGGCGGTGATGCCCTTCTTGGTGCCGGCCACCTTGAAGTCCATCTCGCCGTGGAAGTCCTCCACGCCCTGGATGTCGATGAAGGTGGTGAAGGAGCCGTCGTCATCCTGGATCAGGCCGCAGGAAATGCCGGCCACAGGCGCCTTGATGGGCACGCCGGCGTCCATGAGGGCCAGGGTGCTGCCGCAGATGGAGCCCTGAGAGGTGGAACCGTTGGAGGACACGACCTCGCTGACCACGCGGATGGCGTAGGGGAACTCCTCCACGGGAGGAATGACGGGCAGCAGGGCGCGCTCGGCCAGCGCACCGTGGCCGATCTCGCGGCGGCCGGGGCTGCGGGCAGGCTTGGCCTCACCCACGGAGTAGCCGGGGAAGTTGTAGTGGTGCATATAGCGCTTCTCGGTCTCCTCCCAGATGGTGTCCAGCTTCTGGTTGGCGGAGAGCGTGTCCAGCGTGCAAACGGACAGGACCTGAGTCTGGCCGCGGGTGAACAGGCCGGAGCCGTGGACCCGGGGCAGCACGCCCACCTCGGCGTCCAGGGGACGGATCTCGTTCTTCTGACGGCCATCCACACGGTGACCCTCCAGCAGCCACTTCTTGACGATCATCTTCTGGAACTTGTAGGTGATCTCCTCCAGGTACTGGTCCATGTTGGGGTACTCTTCCAGGTACTTCTCGTGCCACTTCTCGATCATGGCGTTCCAGCGCTGCTCGCGGACGTTCTTGTCGTCGGTGTCCATGGCGGCCTTGGCCTCGTCCATGAAGTCGGCGGTGATCTTGTTGAACAGCTCGTAGTTGAAGTCGGCGTGGGGGTACTCGAACTTGGGCTTGCCGATCTCGGCCACCATCTGATCGATGAGGGCGATCTGCTTCTGGTTCTCCTCGTGGGCCTGCTTGATGGCCTCGAACATGACGTCGTTGGGGACCTCGTTGGCGCCGGCCTCGATCATGACCACCTTCTTGCCGGTGGAGACGACGGTCACGTCCAGGTCGCTGACCTTGCGCTGCTCGGCGTCGGGGTTGAAGACCAGCTTGCCGTCCACCAGGCCCACCTTCAGGGCGGCCACGGGGCCGTTCCAGGGAATGTCGGAGATGGCCAGGGCGGCGGAGGTGCCGATCAGCGCGGCGATCTCGGGGGAGCAGTCGTGGTCCACGGCCATGACGGTGCACATGACGGACACGTCGTTGCGGAAGTCGTAGGGGAACAGGGGGCGGATGGGACGGTCGATGACGCGGGAGGTCAGGATGCCCTTCTCGCCGGGGCGACCCTCGCGGCGGTTGAAGCTGCCGGGGATGCGACCCACGGCGTACATCTTCTCCTCAAAGTCCACGGACAGGGGGAAGAAGTCGATGCCGTCGCGGGGACGGGGGGCGGCGGTGACGCAGCAGAGGACGCGGGTGTCGCCATAGCCCACCATGACGGCGGCGTTGGCAAGCTCGGCCAGCTTGCCGACCTCCAGCGTCAGGGGACGGCCGGCCAGGTCCATGGTGTATTTGTGATAGTGGGGGAACTGGCGCTTGGTGATGATCGTTGACATATCGTTTCTCCTTTTTTTGCGAAATGGCATTCTGCCCGCGACCTATCGCCGTTAGCACTTGAAAACGCTCCGAAACCCTGAATTTCGGCGCATTTTCAACTGCTAATGGTCAATTTGTACACGGCGCAGAATGTGAAAGAAGGGTGATGCGCAAGCGCACATCACCCTGTTTCAACTTACTTACGCAGACCCAGCTTGGCGATCAGGGCACGATAACGCTCGATGTCCTTCTTGGCCAGGTAGTCCAGCAGACGACGGCGCTTACCGATCATCATCTGCATACCGCGGCGGCTGTGGAAGTCATGGGGATGGACCTTCAGGTGCGCGGTCAGCTGGTTGATACGCTCGGTGAGGATGGCCACCTGGACCTCGGGGGAGCCGGTGTCGGTCTCGTGGGTGCGATTGGCCTCGATGATAGAGGTCTTCTGGTCTTTCAGCATCATGGTTGTGTTTCCACCTTTCTTGAAATACGCCCGCAGCCTGGGCCGTGGGAGAGATGGAACGCTCCGCAGGGCTAAGGCAGGGGTCGGACGCGCTTAGCGCGTACTTTGAGATGATACCACAGAAAATCACCGTTGTAAAGTGGTTTTTGCGGCATTTCCGGGGATTTTTACGCCGTTACCTGAATGGCGGCCACGGGACAGCTGTCCGCCGCCTCCTGCACGCCGATCTTCTGCGCGTCCGGGATAGGGTCCACCGTCACCCGGGCGGGCTCGCCGCTGTTCAGCTCGAACACCTCCGGGCACAGCCCCGCGCACAGTCCGCACTGGATGCACGCCTTCTCCAACACCATTGCCTGCATGGAACACACCTCCTTTTGATTGATGGAAGTATTTTCCCCGGTTTGCGGTGGGGTTATTCAGCTCTCCGCGATGTGCCGGGCGAAGGCCGCCGCCTGCGCCTCGATGCCCGGCAGCTTCACAAGGCTGCCGCGCTCATTGGCCGTTTCCAGCAGGGAGAAGCGGGGCGGAAGGTAGAAGGACTTGTTCATATTCAGGGCGGAGATCAGCTGGCGGGCCAGCAGGTCGCCGCCGGAGTAGCCGGAGACGATCAGGCCGAAGATCCGCTTGTCATACATACGGGTCTGGCGGAACAGGGCCGTGAGCCGGTTGACACAGGCGGTCAGGTTGGCGGCCAGGGCGTCGTTGTAGTTGGCGCAGAGCATGACCAGGGCGTCGCATTTCCGCACGGCGGGATAGACCTCGTCCACCATGGGGCCGCCGTAGAAGCAGCCGCCCTGCTCGCCGAAGTGGAGACAGGCGGTATAGCTGCACCCGTTGCAGTCGGCCATGGTGCCGTTGCGGAGGCAGATCTCCTGTACGCCGAGGTCCGACGGAAGACCAGCCTTCACCAGCTCCCACAGGGCCAGGGTGTTGGACGTGGCGCGCTGGGAGGCGTGGAGAGCCAGCACATGGCGGATGGGGGTGGGCTTTTCCCAGCCGTTCAGGCGGGAGAGCAGCTCCGCCACGGCGGCATGGAAGGCCGTGACCTCATCGGTACCGCCGATCTGGGCCTGGGTGCGGAAATTCCGCAGGGAACCGGTGGCCTCCACCAGCGGGCGGCCGAGGAAGCCGCAGCCCGCCTGGTTGGCGGCGAAGACCATGTCCCGGGCCACATCCTTGGTGTAGAACTCACCCACGCCGGTGACGATGCACGCGCCGATACTGTCGGAGAGCAGGTCTGTGCTGCGGCGCAGGCGGGAGAGCATACGGTAATAGGCCATATTGCAGCCGCCCTCGTCCAGCGCCACGGCGAACAGCAAACGGCGGCCGGCCAGGTCCTCCAGCCCGTCATCCGGGTCGCGGATGTCGCTGCCGGCGGGCAGCAGCGGCTCCAGCAGCTGCCGCAGGGCGGGGCTGTGGTCGTTTTCGGGGAGCAGAACGGTGAGCATGGCGGATACCTCCGTTATTCTATGGCGTTCAGCTTGGCGCGGGTGTCGTCGATACGCTTTTGCAGGGCGGGCGGCAGGGTCAGCGCCTCCGTCTCGATGCCGGCGGGGGTCAGACGATTGCGGCATCCCATGAATACCCGGCCGTCGTAGACGGAGGAATAATGCCACTGCCCCCGCAGCAGGGCCAGCAGGCTCAGCGCGCCGGAGGACAGGGCCGGGGCCACATAGGGCTTGTAGCCCAGCTTACGCATCTCCAGATTGGCGTGGGCCACCTTCTCCGTCAACTCACGGGAGAGGGCGTCGTCGTAGTGCGCAATGGAGTTGGCCAGCACCAGGTCCTCGCCGTGGGGGCCGAAGGCGCGGCCCTCGGTAAGGTAGGACGCGAAGCGAGGGTCCCTCCGGGCGTAGTACAGGGCGCGGGCGTGCATAACGCCCAGGCCGAAGCCCCGGACCTGGGCCGGGGACAGGCCGCTTTCACGCAGGACAGCGCGGCAGAGGGGGTCCACCGGATCGCTGACCACGCAGAACAGGCCCCTGTACCGCCTGTCCCGGGCCATGCGGGCGTAGATGGACACCAGCTCCCGGTTCAGGCCGTACTGGGCCATGCGGACATCCCCCGCCGTAACGGAGGTATCCGGGATCATCCGGGAGGCGCAGAACAGGAACACGTCGCCGTCGAACAGCTGCTCCGGCGCGATGATGTCCACCGGGGGCAGCGCCGCACCGTCCGGGGACTGTATCTGGTTCAGCTCGAACTCCCAGCGCTCGGAGACGCCGGGGCGCACGTCGCAGATGCCGACGGAGCCTATCACGTCGCCGCCCATGAGCCGCAGCCCCATCAGCAGCGTGCTGCCCACATCGCCCAGAGCCAGCAGGGTAACGCGGCACTTAGACGGGATGCGCGGCAGGTTGGTATCGTTGAGATCGATCATAGTAGCTTCTCCTGTTTCTATCTTTTTGCCTCCGGCGGGGTGCTGACGCGCAAATTTCACGCCACGGCAGGCCCCCTGAGGAGCAGAGAATGTGCCGGATTTTGCGTCCTGCCGATGACGAGGCGGCGCCGCATGGCCTTGATAAAGGTTCAGATTTTGTGTCAAGACGAGGCGCGGAGGCGCAGCCCCCCCCCCTTGAGGAATAGAGAATGTGCCGGATTTTTCGTCCTGCGATAGCGGGACGGCACACGTCATGCCCGTAAAAGCGATGGATTTTGCGTCCTGCCGATGACGAGGCGACGCCGCACAGTCTTGATAAAGGTTCAGATTTTGTGTCAAGACGAGGCGCGGAGGCGCAGGCGTACCGTGTGTACGTCAAGCCGACGCAACGAAGTATTGGCGCAAAAGATGTGCCTTTATCTGGGGCGCATGCGTTTGAGGAGCTCTATATCTCCCTCAAGATACGTGCTGGCGGCGCGGGAGAGATCGTAGGTCATGCAGCCGCCCTTGTCGGGACAGAGGGGCAGGATGACCGCTTCGCCGAGACGGCTGAGGGTGAGGTTGCGGGCGTAGAGGGAACGGAATTCCGTTTCAAGGGCCAGAAGAATGTCGCGGGCGTTTTCGAGGCAGCAGAGGGAGAGCTCCCAGGCGGTCTCGTCGTCCATGCCGGTGTATTCGGGGGCGGCGTAGGGCAGGATGCGGTTGACGGCGGGCTGAAGGCCGCCGGGCAGGGCCTCGCTGCGGCGGACGGTATCGCCGCCGATGAAGGGATAGAGCGTGGACTCGACGAAGCGCAGGCGCAGGTTGGGCAGGTAGTAGATGGCGTCCACGTCGTAGCCCAGCTGCTCCATGAGGTCGCGGCCCATGCCGGTGAGGTAGCCCACCAGCACCTGATCCACGGGGGTGTTCGTCTCGGCGAGCAGCGGAGCCAGGCGGCGGATACGCTTGCCGTCGTGGAGCATATCGTCCACGAGAATGACGGGGCGGGCGAAGGCGTGGATGGTGCGGACCTGGTCGGGCAGGGGCGAGTAGTCCGGGTAGGCTTCGATGGAATAGGTGCTGAGGTCCGGCTCGTAGACCTTGTCGGTACGCAGGGTCTTGGTGACGGTGTTGGGCACGGCCACGCCGCGGAGGATCTTGCCGTAGGGGACGCAGATATCCGGGCCGAGGACGCGGGGCGTGGTGGGCTCCGCGGGGACGCCGTTGCGGCCGGTGATACGCTGGAGCAGCCGGTGGTAGATGACGCCGGCGGACAGGCTGAGCACCAGAGATCCGGGCTGCAGCTTTGTCAGCGCCGCCTGCAGGCGGCGGTGGGCGGCGGCGATGGCGGCAAGCACCCGGGGCGAGGAGCTGAAGGGCGCCTTCACCGCGGTGTCCACGTTGCGGCTGAGGACGATGGGGCAGCGCATATCCACGGCCAGGGCGTCCGTGCTTTCACCAGCCGGGACGAAGCCCTGAAGCGTCAGCAGCTGGCGGCCGTAGCCGGAGACGGCGCCCTCCAGGGGAAGGTAGAGGGCATAGGTGAACTCACGGCTGAGGGCCAGGGTCAGCACCTCGGTGATGAGCAGCTGGCAGAGGTCGCTCTGGCGCTCGCCCCGGGGCACGAACAGCCCGCTGATGAGCAGGGTGCGGCCGCCGGCGTTCTGGCGGACCAGGCCGGAGAGGGCCGGGTCGCCCAGGCGGGCGAAGAGGCGGGCGGAGTCCAGGCAGGCGTAGCTGGCCGCGCCCAGAATGGTGCCGTCGGTGTCCCGGCAGACCATCACGTCGTCGCCGCGGCTCTCGATCTGCGTCCGCAGCGCCGCGGCGGTGGGCACGGAGAGCATGGTGCGGAGGAATTTCTCCGCCGTCTCCGGCGAGGCGGGCAGGAAGCTCAGGTCCTCGGTGCGGAGAACGGGCTTGTCCTGGGGCTCGCGGAGGTACAGGCCGCGGCGATAGATGAACTCCTGCACCGTGGGATCGATGAGGTTGGAGATGTCGCGGTTGGCATCCACCGCCTCGCGGATGCGGGTGGAGCTGATCTCCTCCAGCTGGGGCGGGAGCGTCAGCTCCAGCACCTTGCCGGTGATGCAGCTGTAATCCGCCGGCTCGGCATCCGGCTCGGTGCGGCGGAAGACCACGTGGTCGAAGGTGTGGATGGAGTCCGGCGTGACGGACTTTTTGTAGGACGAGGCGTGGAGCACCACGTCGCTGCCCACCACGATGGACACGCTGCGGCCAGGGAAGGCGGCGCGCAGCTCGTGGAGGTTCTCCGGGTTGGCGATGTTCACCGGGAAGTCCTCCGGGAAAATGCTGACGTGGAACACGTCGGCCACGGCCATGGCGGCGATGCGCCGGCGCAGGCGGTAGGGCTGGGTCTTTTTGGACCAGGAGAACTCGTCAATGGCCAGCAGGACCTCGAAGCCCTGGTCGCGGATGGCCCGGACGATGCCCTTGTGGGACAGGGTGAAGGGGTCGAAGGTACCGGGGAAGAAGGCCACGGGGCGGGGCGCGCCGAAGTCAAAGCCCTTGTGGAACAGGCGCTCCTCGGTGATGAAGCGGTAGAGCTTGCCCAGCATGGCGGCCCGGTAGTAGAACGTCAGGCCCTCGCCGGGGAATTCGTCCTGGGCGGAGAGCAGCTTGCGCTGGGTGAGCATAAAGGCGCGGCGCTTTTCGTGGCGGCCCAGCTCTCCGGAGCCGAAGACCCGGCGGCCCAACACGAACAGGGCCTCCTGCCGGGTGGCGCCGTCAATGCCGCTGAGGCCCCGCATCAGCAGGCCCAGCAGCCGTTCACGGCGGCGGCGGTAGGCGTCGTCCGTCTCTGGGAAGCGGGAGCGATAGGCATCGTACGCCTCATAGATGACACCCACGGTATCCAGCACGGAGGCGGTAACGCGGCTGTCGGAGGAGCTGAGGTTCACGCGAAGGTCGTCCAGCACCTCATCCAGCTCCGCCGGGGGCAGCCACAGGGCAAAACGGCCCAGGTAGTCGGGGATATACTTGGTGAACTCCTGCTGGCCCAGCTCCAGGCCGCGGCACAGCTCCACCGCCACCTCGTTGCGCTGATCGGCCGTCAGGCGGGGCGCCAGGGCCAGCAGGGCGTTGCCGGCGCTGTGGCGGACGGTGACGCGGTCGCTGACCTTGATGAGATTGGACAGGTGGGTGGCGATATGGAGGGCGGGGCTTTTGCCGCTGCGGGCAAAGTCCGTCAGCAGGCGCAGGTTGCCCTGCTTGGTGATCCACGGCGTGGCGGTCTTCAGGTTGTCCAGGAAGATCTCGGAGACCACGTCCTCCGGCAGAAGGAGGGGCGCGCCCTGAGAGAGCACATCCTGCTTGAGATAGCGCAGGGTGCCGCTGTCGCCGTCGGGGACGGCGGTCACGGCCTCCAGCGCGCGGCCGTCCTCCGGGTACAGGCGGGCGAGACGGTCCAGCAGCAGCACGGCGGCCATGCGGACGGTCAGGTCCTTACGCAGGGACAGGGCGGCGGCAAAGTCCATCATCTGCCGGGCGCGGCTGGCCGTATAGGCCGTATCCGGCAGAGCGGCGGCGGTATCCAGCAGCTGGAAGGCGGTGTAGTCATCCAGATCCTCCGGCCTGCGATAGTAGGCGAACACCGGGGCCAGGAAGCGCTCCTCCCGGCCGGGGCAGTGGCTCAGCAGGGAGCCGACGGCGAATTTCAGGGTATAGCCGATCCAGCGGCGGTGCTGGGGCATGAGCTTATGGTCGGGATACAGTATCTTGTCCAGATAGAGCCTCCACTGGTCCACGTCGGTGATGGCCCGGGGGTCCGGGCGGATGTCGGCGGGGCGCTCCTTGGCGTAGCCGGCGTGGAAGCCGGCGATGATCTCGCCCAGCAGCGCCGCCGCCTGGCGGCGGATATCGCCCTCGCGGTGCATCAGCAGCTCGTAGAGGAACGTCAGGGTCTGGACCTTCTGTGGGATATGCAGATAGAGGGAGTAGGACTCCATCACCGCCAGATAAGCGCGGAGACGGCGCCAATCCGTCTCGCCGCGGGCCTCCTCCAGCAGACGGGCGAAGCTGCGCTGATCGGTGAGGCGGTGCATCAGCTCCATATTGTGGCCCACGCAGCGGAGCGTCAGGGCGCGGAGGGCCTCGTCGTCGGTCATAAGGGCGGTGTGCTTCTCCGGCAGAGGGGGCGTATCGCCGCCGGACATGGTGACATCCACGCCGCGGCTGACCATGAACTGCTCGAAGTCCTCCAGCCGGGCGTAGACCCGGGTATAGCGCTTCTGCTTCTCGCCGTCCACGTCATCCAGCTTATCCAGGATCACCTGAAAGGCCTCGGCCAGAGTGGAGATACGTGTGATCTCCCGGCCCTGCGCATCGTGGAGCTGCTTGACGCGGAAGTCGGCGTAGATCAGCAGCAGCGCCTCCACGGAGAGGTAGTCGGGCTCCAGGTCCCAGACGGAGTGGTTGGCGGCCACGTGGCCGATATCGGTCATCCGGCGGCGGCGGAACCACTGGTCGGTGTAGAAATAGTGCAGGTAGGGCACGCGCTCGCCGGGGCGGCAGCCGAACTTGCCCAGATCGTGGCCGGCGGCGGCGCCGGAGACCAGGGCCACGTCCACGGCCACGCCGCTTTTCCGCAGGGCGCGGGCGGCGGTGACGGCGATGTGGTGGACACCGGCGATATGCTCAAGGGTGCGGTAGGGCGTGACCTCCAGGCCCAAACGCATCAGCTCATAGACGAACTCCCGCCTCCACAGACGCAGGAAGCGCTGATAGGACGGGGCACAGGGACTGCCGGCCAGCTCATCATCGGTCAGGAAATCGAAGGTCCAGGCCGGGTCGTGGGGCAGCAGCTCCGCCTCGGCGGCAAACAGCACCTGCAGCACCGACAGCAGGAACACCGCACCGGGGGCGAAGGGCTCCGCATCGGTCTTTTCCGGGTAGAGCAGGCGGCGGGCATAGTCGTAGGCATAGGCCAGCCAGCCCTCGGACGGTTCGCCGGGGCACAGCGTCTCCAGCTCCGGGCGGCAGAGGGCCAGCACGTCGGCGCAGCGGAGGCGCGTGCCGCTGAACAGCCCGGTGAAGCGCTGCATATAGCCCTCGCTCTCGATGGTGCGGAGCAGGGCGTCCCCGGGGGCAAAATAGTCCGCGGCGGGACGGTCGGAAAGGCGGCGGCGCAGGGCCAGATCCATCTGGCGGATACGTTTTTTGTTCATGGCAAAACCTCCTGCCGGTGGTATCGTACGCGGGCCGTGTCCGCCGAAAGGCGCCCGTACACCGGTAAGATGTCCGGGATGGACACGGCACACCATAATAATAGGACACTCCCCCGCACGCTGTCAATATTCCGCGGGGCGTTTTGCCACCGTTTTGATACGGAACCTTAGTAAGGTCTTAAGCGTGTGTTCACGATTTGTTCACATTTTGAGGGCCAGGCGCATGATATGATATTGTCGGGGGCAGCGGCGGAACGGAATGACAATTTCTGCCGTCTAAGTAAATAGGCAAATCAACCCGCGGGCGCGCGGGAAGGAAAAAGGAGAACACAACATGAAAAAAGCGGCTTTTGTACTGGCGCTGGTGATGCTGCTGGGCTGTGTGTCCGGCTGCGGCGCAGCGGAGGGCGAGGCCTCCGTGCAGTCGGTGTCTATGATCTGCGGGCTGGGGTCCGTAGGTCTGGCGGACCGGTTCGCAGGCATCGTCAGCCCGCTGGGCGAGACGACCATCAAGAAAAACGACGCCATGACCATCGACACCATCAAGGTGAAGGTGGGCGACAGCGTGAAAAAGGGCGACGTGCTGCTGACCTATGACCTGAGCCAGATCCGCACCGACCTGGAGATGGCCCAGCTGGAGCTGGAGCAGCTGAACGCCACGCTGGAGGACCAGCAGGCGGAGCTGGAGCGTATACAGAAGCTGATGGACAGCACCTATGACGACGCCACCAAGCGGCAGTACGCCCTGGATCTGCGGGAGCAGAACGTGAAGGTGCTGGAGACGAAGGCCAACATCGCCACCAAGAAAAAGGACATTGAGAAGCTGAAGGCCAACACCGCCGACAGCACCGTCAAGTCCCCGGTGGACGGCGAGGTGCAGTCCCTGAACCCGGACGGCGGCACGGACAACTCCGGCAACGCCCTGCCGTTCATGACCATCGTGGAGACGGGCGGCTTCCGCATCAAGGGCTATGTGAATGAAAACAACGCCGGCGTGCTGACCGAGGGCACGGCGGTGGTCATCCGTTCCCGGGTCAGCGACCAGACGTGGAAGGGCAGCATCAGCTCCATCGACTGGAACAACGCCCAGCAGAGCCGCAGCGACTACGGCGACAGCGACACCGCCATGTCCAGCAAGTATCCCTTCTATGTGACGCTGGAGGGCGACGGCGAGGGCCTGCTGATGGGCCAGCACGTGTACATAGAGCCGGACTACGGTCAGGAGGACACCCAGGACGAAAGCCTGATCAACCTGCCCAGCTACTTCATCAACGACGCCGAGGGCAAGCCCTGGGTGTGGGCTCAGAACAGCAATGGCAAGCTGGAGAAGCGGAGCATCACCCTGGGCGAGTACAACACGGAGACGGACACCTATCCCGTGACGGACGGCCTGACGGCGGAGGACTATATCGCCTATCCCGACGACAGCCTGAAGGCGGGCATGACGTGCATCACCTATGACGACGCCACCTTTGACCCCAGCGCCGGCGGCGGCGAGGTATACCCCGAGGGCGGCGGTGAAAAAATCGACGAAAACGTGCCCATGGACGGCATGGACGGCGGCGATATGCCCGCTGAGAACGACACCGTCACGGACGACGGCAGCACCGCAGCCGTGATTCCCGGCGGCGAGGCCGCCTCCGCGTCAGCGGTCATTCCGCCGATGGAGGGCTGAGCATGATTTTGGAAATGCGCGATATATGCAAGGACTACCCCATGGGAAAGTCCGTGGCACATATCCTGAAAAACGTGAACCTTGACGTGGAGGAGGGGGAATACCTCGCCATTATGGGCCCCTCCGGCAGCGGCAAGACCACGCTGATGAACCTGATCGGGTGTCTGGACGTGCCCACCAGCGGCAGCTATCTGCTGGGTGGGCGGGACGTGACCACCTGCAACAACAAGCAGCTGGCGGAGGTGCGGAACAAGGAGCTGGGCTTCGTGTTCCAGAGCTTTAATCTGCTGCCGAAGCTGACGGCGCTGGAAAACGTGGCGCTGCCCCTGCTGTACGGCGGGGTGAAGAAGGCGGAACGGCTGGAACGGGCCCGGGCCGCGCTGGAGACGGTGGGGCTTTCCGACCGGGTGGAGCACAGGCCGGACCAGCTGTCCGGCGGACAGTGCCAGCGGGTGGCCATCGCACGGGCCATCGTGGGCAATCCGAAGCTGCTGCTGGCCGACGAGCCCACCGGTGCGCTGGACAGCGCCAGCGGCGCGGCGGTGATGGAGCTGTTTCAGCAGCTGCATGACGGCGGCTCCACCATCATCATGATCACCCACGACCATTCCATCGCCAACCACGCCGCCAAGGTCATGACCATACGGGACGGCGTACTGTCGGGAGGTGACGACTATGAGTGAGAAGCTGACGCTGCGGGAAAAGCTGCATATCGGCGAAAAGTGCCCCGACGGCGAGAAGCCGCGCATGAGCAAGAAGCTGAAAAAGGGCATTATCGCCGCCGCCTGCGTGGTGGGCGTGTGCAGCGCGGTGTGGGGCGGACTGACCATCGCCCGGAACGCCCAGCGGGGCGACGTGAACGTATACGCCGTCAACGAGTGCGCCATGACCGACTACTGGGGGGACACCTCCAACACCAGCGGCATGGTGACCACGGACAAATTGCAGAAGATCTACATCTCCCAGAGCCAGACGGTGAAGAAGGTGTGGGTCAAGGAGGGCGACAGCGTCAAGAAGGGCACGGTGCTGGTGAGCTATGACTCCACCCTGACACAGGCCACCGTGGAGCGCGCCAAGATCGACTATGACCGGCAGACGGAGAACCTGGAGGTCATGAAAAACGAGCTGGAGCTGCTGAAGAAGGCGAAGAACAAGGAGACGCTGGAGGCGGAGCTGAAAAAGCTTCAGGATGAGCTGGAAACAGCCATTGAGCGGGACCCCGCCTCCGCGACCGATAAGACAAAAATTGAGCAGCCGGCAAAGATCACGCCAGCGGACGCGAAGAACCCCGACGGCACAGCTAAGAACCCGTTTTTCATTCTGTGGCCGCTGGAAAAGCCTTTGAATGACGAAGCCGTCAAGGATATCCTCACGCTGGTGAACAAGCCTGTCGGCGCAGAGAACCCGAACGTAAGTGTATACGTTGTACTGGTGACGCGTACCGGCGATATCATGGGCGGTCCCGTGAAGAACCAGTGGGGCATACATATCACCGGCACATACACCGCCGGAACAGAAGCCACAGAGGGCAAACCTGCTACAGAGGCTAAGACAGAGATCAGCACCGTACTTATGGACCCGGAGGTCTATTTTGCCGACCCGGAAAAAACATACGGCGAGACGGTGACTAAGCTGCAGCGGAAGATCGCCCAGATCGACGAGCTGCTGGAGTCCTCCATGACCCAGCTGGATCTGAACAAGGCCATTCTGGAGAAGGCTCAGGCAGTAAAGGAGCAGGAGGTCAACCTGAAGGTGGCGAAGCTGAAGCTGGACAAGAAGCTGGCGGAGCTGGGCGACGGCAACGTGTACGCGGAGTTCGACGGCACGGTGAAGACCGTGCGGGACCCGGACGAGGCCTATAACAACAGCGAGGCCGTGGTGGAGCTGTCCGGCGGCGGCGGATATTACGTCACCGGCACCCTCAGCGAGATGGATCTGGGCAGCGTGCAGGTGGGCGACAGCGTATCCATCAGCAGCTGGATGACCGGAGCGGCCTGCGAGGGCACCATCGTGTCCATCGACGACTATCCCACCAGCAACGGCAACAACTGGGGCGACGGCAACAGTAACGTGTCCTACTACCCCTTCAAGGTGTTTGTCACCGAGGACGCGAATTTGCAGCCCAATGACTATGTGGATATACAGTACCAGAAGGACACCAGCGCGGAAGAAAGCGGCAGCTCACTGTATCTGGAGAGTATGTTCATCCGGACCGACAACGGCAAGAGCTATGTGATGGCCCGGGGCGAGGACGGCAGACTGGAGCAGCGGTGGGTACAGACCGGCCGGGATCTGTGGGGCAGCTACACCCAGATACGGGGCGGGCTGACCATCGACGACTATGTGGCGTTCCCCTATGGACGCGACGTGGTGGAGGGTGCCCACACCCAGGAGGCCACGGCCGACCAGCTGTACAACTACGGCATATAAAGGAGGCGGGATAACCATATGTTGGAAAATATAAATCTCGCCTTTCAGGGCGTGTGGAGCCACAAGCTGCGGTCGTTTCTGACCATGCTGGGCATTATTATCGGTATCGCCGCGATCATCACCATCGTGTCCACCATTCAGGGCACCAACGAGCAGATCAAGCAGAACCTGATCGGCGCGGGCAACAACGTGGTGCGGGTGACCATCGGCGCCACGGACAGCCAAAACTATTTCGACCTGAACTACTCGGCGCTGCCGGAGGGTATCGACCCAGTGACCCGGGAGATGCGGGATGAGATGGAGAAGCTGGGCAGCGTGTCGCTGGTGAGTATGTACTACTCCCGGGATTGGTGCGACAACGTATACGTGGGCAATACGGCGTTCAGCGGTTCGCTGTACGGCGTGGACGACCACTATCTGACGGCCGTGGACTACGCGGTGAACTACGGACGCTCCTTCACGGCGGCGGACTATGAGAACCGGCGGAATGTGGCGCTGATCGACGCGAAGTCGGCAAAGTCGCTGTTCCAGGGGGAGAACCCCATCGGCGGCACCATCGAGATCAACGGGATGCCGTTCACCGTGGTGGGTGTGGTGTCCTCCCGGTCCAGCAGCGGACCGGTGATCAACAACTTTAAGGATTATCAGATGTATGCCGGCAGCACAGCGGGGACCATTTTCATCCCGGACGTGTGCTGGTCGGTGCCGTACCGGTATGATGAGCCCCAGTACGCGGCGGTGCGGGCCACCAGCACCAACGACATGACCGCCGCCGGCGACAATGTGGCCAAGTATCTGAACGAGAACGCCATCCGGACCACGAAGTACAAGTACGAGTCCAAGGACCTCCTCCAGCAGGCCAGCGACCTGCAAAGCCTGTCGGAGAGCACCAACAAGCAGTTGATCTGGATCGCGGCTATCTCGCTGGTGGTGGGCGGCATCGGCGTGATGAACATCATGCTGGTGTCCGTAACGGAGCGCACCCGCGAGATCGGATTGAAGATCGCCATCGGCGCGCAGCAGAGCCGCATCCTCTGGCAGTTCCTGACGGAGGCGGCGGTGCTGACCAGCATGGGCGGCATACTGGGCGTGGCTACGGGCATCGGCCTGGCGGAGATGATGTCCCACATCATGGGGACACCGGTGGCCATCAGCGTACCGGCGTGCATCATCGCCGTGGCCTTCTCCATGGTCATCGGCGTGGTGTTCGGCCTGGTGCCGGCCATGAAGGCATCGAAGCTGAACCCCATCGAAGCCCTACGGAGAGAATGATACGCAGAAAGAAAAGACCGGCGAAAGCCGGTCTTTTTCTCTGTCTGCTCCCGGCGAAGACACAGCGAAAGCAGAAAACAGCCCCCGGCAGGGGGCTGTTTCTTTATTTACTGCATTTACTGCGGCAGCTCGCCGGGGGCGACCAGGATGATCTTGTCGGCCCGGTCATAGTCGCTGTACGCCTCCTTGGTGCTGCGGAGGAGCGTACCGTCGCCGGCGTAGACGTTGCGGTAGGTCTGGACGGCGTAGCCGTTGTGGCCGTACTGCTCCACCTCCGTGGTGCCGGGGGCCACGGACTCGGACTCCTGATAGACCGTCTTGCGCTCGGAGTAGGAGAGGAACTGGTTGGTCATCTCCACATAGTGGTCGTCGGTCTTGGTGCCCAGCAGGGTGATGGTCAGCTGGTTCGTCTCGTCGTTGTAGCTGGTGGTGATCTTGATGGGGTAGTTGGTGCTGTTGCGGAAGGCAAAGTCCGGGCCGCCCCAGCTGACCGTGGCATCACAGCCCGTGACGGGCATATAGCCGGGGTCGAACATATGGGCGTAGCGCAGGACGATCTGCAGGTCCGCCATGAGGGCGGAGTAGTACAGCGTGGAGGACACCTGGCAGATACCGCCGCCGATGGAGGTAACGGTCTTGCCGCCGGAGTAGGCGGCGGCGGGCTGGAAGCCCCGGGCCTCGGTGCGCTGGCCCACAGTGGCGTTGTACCAGAACTCCTCGCCGGGGTTATAGATACGGCCGTTGATGGCGGCGGAGGCCAGCTTGATGTTCTGGCGGCGGCCCCAGGGGCCGGCGCAGGTGGTGGTGCAGGTGCCGATCACGTCCCGGAACATGGCCTGCTCCAGCTCCTCGGTAGCGGCGGGAGGGAACTGCACCTGGGCGTCGGCCAGGAATTCCTCGCCCGGCTGGGCGGCGTCCAGTTGCTTTTGCACCGTCTCCACGTCGAACTGGACACCCACGCGGGACTGGGTGGGCTTGCCGGTGGATTTGTCGCAGATGGCGGCGGCCATGGTGCCGGCGATCTCGTCGTGGAGCGCCTGCACGTCCATGGGCGCGGCGGTGTGGGCCGCGAACACACATTCCACGGACCGGGCTGCCGCGGACAGGTCGCGGCTCTCGAAGCGCTGCGCCAACTCGGCGCGCAGCGCCGCCGCGTCCAGCTTCTCGCCGTCCTGCGGCTTGGTGATGTACAGGCCCTCACCCTCCGCCAGCCGGTAGCCGCCGTCCGTTACGGTGCAGCCCACGGTGTCGGACAGCTGTTCACAGGCGGCGGTAAGCTTCGCCTCGTCCACGTCCAGCTGGGGCGTGACATCCACGGCCCTGAACCAGCTCTCGATAAAGCGCCAGCCGTCGCGGAGGAACGCGGTCACATCGCTGCCCCAGCCCCGGTCCTGCACGTCGCAGCCGGCAGCCTTGGAGACATAGACGGGCAGAACGGTGACGCCCAGGTCGGAAAGGGTGGTGCTGCCGATCTCCTGCCCGTCACGGGTCAGGCGGATGGTCATGCCGTCCAGCAGGGCACTCCCCTGCTCCGTCCAGCGCTGCTCGGCCTCCTGCGCCGACAGGCCGGACATATCCATGCCCAGCACGGAGGTGTTGGGAAACGCTGTGTGGGAATACAGCGCGTTGGCGGCTACACAGCAGCCCGCGTAGGCCAGCACCAGCACCGCCGCGGCAATGCCGATGATCAGTCCGGCTCTTTTGCCGGGGGTCTTGGGAGGCTTTTCTTCCGGGGCTGCGCGCTTGCCGGCCGTCTCCGGCGCGGGATCGGCGGTAACAGAGGACATATTCAACTCGTCGCTCATGGTGTCCCCTCCTTTGTATCATCAGGTTTGGGCAATACCGGCAAAATGCCGTGCCGTTACTGCATTGTATCACGGTTTGTCAAGGAATGGGTTACAAAAGCGTTACGACACATCTTTCTGAGGCTTTGCGCGGGGAATGGTGACGGTGAGGCAGATGGCGTCCTCCGTGTCCCGGCGGGAGACTTTGGCGCCGACGCCGGCGGTCTGCATGAGCCGGACGCCCCGGTCCACGCTGTTGAGGAACAGCCGGACGTCCTTGATGATATACGCGCTGCGGCGGCGGGGCTGCGTCGTCTGGTTCTGTGTGACCAGACGGTCTATGTAACCTTCGGCATCGGCGACGTTCAGCTGGTTTTTGCCGATATGCTCGACGGCGGCAAGGCGCTGCTCCGGGTCCTCCAGACGCAAGAGGGCACGGGCGTGGCGCTCGGTCAGGCCGTAGTGGTGCAGAGCCTCCGCCACCGGCTCCTCCAACCGGAGCAGGCGCAGCTTGTTGGCCACGGCGGACTGGCTGCGGCCCAGCCTTTCCGCCGCCTGCTGCTGGCTGAGGCCGTAGCGGCGGAGCAGGCGGGCGATGGCGGCCGCCTCCTCCATATAGTCCAGATCCCGGCGCTGGAGGTTCTCGATCAGGGCCAGCAGGGCGGCGTCCTCCTCATCCACCCGGGCCAGCAGACAGGGCACCTGCCGCAGCCCGGCGATCCGTGCCGCCCGCCAGCGGCGCTCGCCGGCCACCAGTTCGTAGACAGTGCCCTGCTGCCGGACGGTGAGCGGCTGCAGAATGCCGTAGGCGGCGATGCTGGCCGCCAGCTCCTGCAAACTCTCCGGGTCGAACCGGCGGCGGGGCTGCTGGGGATTGGGACGGATATCGTTGATGGGTATGTATCGCACACGGGCAGAGAGGAAATCGGTCTTCTGGTCTTTTTTCATGGCGGTCGCCTCCTTTTTTCGCCTATTGTACGGCGGGAGGCCTGTCGAAAGCGGGCGAAGACCGTCGGGAAATAAAAAAATGCACCCGCCCCTGTCGGGACGGGTGCGGCGGTCACTGCTTTGTGCGGATATCCTCGCCGAAGAAGGGCAGGATCTGGTAGGCACCCTCGATACGGGAGAGGATGGGCGCGCCATAGCGGCGGCCCAGCTCGTCCGGGGCCAGGTTGGTGCTGATGATGGTGGACCTGCCGGAGAGCATACGGCCGTTGACGATCTGATAGAGGGCGCTCTGGACAAAGGCGGTGGTCATCTCGGTGCCCAGGTCATCCAGGATCAGCAGGTCGCAGCTCTCGCAGCGGCGGACATCGGCATCGCTGACCTCGTCGGGGCGGAACTTGGCGTCCTCATAGCGGGAGAAAACGCTGATAGCGGTGTCGTAGACCACGGAGAAGCCGGCGTCGCTGACCTCCCGGGCGATGCAGGCGGAGAGGAACGTCTTGCCCAGGCCGGTGCCGCCGGAGAGCAGCAGGCTGCCGCTGCCCCGGGAGAACTGGCGGGCAAAGTCCCGGCAGACGTCGAAGTTGCGCTCCATGTTGGCCCGGGGCGAAACGCCGTAGCTGTCCCACACGGCGCTGTCGTACAGGTCGAAGCGGAAGGTGTCGAACCGAGCCTCGCCCAAGGGAAGAAGCCGGGAGAGCTCCGCCAGCTGTTCGCGGGCATAGTACTGCTTCAGGCAGGCGCAGACGCCGGACCGGGTGTAGCCGGTGTCGCCGCAGAGGGGACAGGCGGGCTTGTCCTCCAGATAGTCGGCGGGATAGCCCATGTCCTCCAACAGGGCGGCGCGCTCGCGCTGCAGGGAGAGGTTCTCATCCCGCAGGACCCGCAGGGCGGGCAGCGGGTCCTCGCCCTTTTTGGCGGCGGCGGCCACGATGCGGCTCATGGTGGTGCGGAGGGTGCGGTCGATGTCCCGCAGGCGGGGCTGGCGGGCAAAGACCTCCCGGCGGCGCTGGTCCAGCTCGGCCTCCCGGCGCTGGCGGGCCTGGTCAAAGCGGGCAATGGCCCGCTGCATGATGATACCGTCGTATGACATACTCTCACCTCTTGATATAGCGGCGCATCCAGGCGTCCTTGTCCCCGGCGGGGGCAGCGGGCTTACTGGCAGCGGGCCGCTGGGCGGCGGCCTCGCCCTGCTCCACCTGGTGGGGCGTGTGCCAGCCGGCGTCGTGCCAGCGGCGCAGGATGCCGTTAAGATAGCGCCAGTTCAGGTCCTTCTTGTAGAACACCGTGCGTTCATAGGCCAGAGCCACCGTCTCCGGCGGGAAGCCCATGTCCATCCACTGGTCGATGTAGCGGCGTTCGGCCTCCACCGGCGGCCTGTTAAGAATTCGCAAATTCGACAAATAGGAAGTGTACTTCCTGTTGCGCTCTGCCCATTTTTTCAGGTATACTGCAGCAGAATTCTGGTCAAATATGCCAAGCTGTGCCCAGCGATAGCCCTCTTTTTCCACTTGGCGCATGGTTGGTCGTCTACCCTCGCCCCACTGGCTGCGGGCCCGTTCGACACAGTGGCACACCAGCAGATAGATCACGTCGGCGGGCATACCCAGGTCATCGTAAAGACCGGCCAGGATCTGCAAGTCGGCGGTGCGGAGCTTCTTGCCCAGCTGCTGCTCCGTCTGGGGCACCAGCAGGCGGAAGCCCTCGTTGTCCGTCAGCAGTCCGGCGATGTCCTGGGCGGTGTAGACCGGGCGTTCGTCCGCCGGATCGGGCGGTGCCTGGCGGGCCGGTCGGGGCAGCAGGTCCAGGTCCTGAAGGACCTTCTCCGCCGCGTCGATCCGCAGGCGGCTGATGGGCAGGACCTTTTCCAGCTCCTCCGGTGTGACGCCCCGGCCGAAGCGGCGCAGGGCCAGATACAGCAGGGCGGCGTCGCCCTGCCCGCTTTGCAGCAGCTTGTCGGCCGCATCGGCGGGCAGCGTCAGCTGCTCCTGCCTGTTCCGAAGTATATAGCCGTCCATGGCGATGACCTCCCCTCTCATTCGTGCTCTCCATTCTACACGAAAAAGGGGTCGGCGTAAAGCGGGGCGGGACAACTTTTTACAAATTTCCGCTTTTCGCCAAAATAGACTTTTCTCCGGCGGGTTTTGTGGTATAATGCTATTTGTATAAGTATATATACCCAACGAAATGAATTAAGGAGGGTTTTGGCATGGCGAACCGGGTAACGATGTCTATCTGCGGCACGGAGTATATCCTCGTAGCGGAGGAGGACGCCGCCTACATGGAGAAGATCGGCAACATGGTGGATGCGGAGATGCAGAAGCTGATGGACAGCGCCCACATGAGCCGTGACGCGGCGGCGGTGCTGGCGGCGGTCAATCTGGCGGACCAGCTCACCAAGGCGCAGGAGGGCGCGGAAAATCTGCGCCGGCAGGTAAAGACCTATCTGGACGAGGCCAGCCGCGCCAAGAACGAGGCGGCGGAGCTGCGCCGGAAGCTGCAGAACGCCCAGAACCAGAACAACCGCCGGTGATGATGGAGCTTTTGGCCCCCGCGGGGGGATATGAGGCACTGACCGCCGCGGTGCAGAACGGCGCGGACGCGGTGTATATGGGCTTCGGTGCGTTCAACGCGCGGCGGAGCGCGAAAAACTTTACCGACGAGGAATTCGCGTCGGCGGTGCGGTATTGCCATCTGCGGGGCGTGCGGGTGTTCCTGACCCTGAACACCCTGCTGACCGACCGGGAGCTGCCCGGGGCGGCCGCGGCGCTGCGGAAGGCCAGCGCCATGGGCGTGGACGCGGTGCTGGTGCAGGACTGGGGCCTGCTGGCACTGGCGCAGGAGATCGCACCGGACCTGCCTCTTCACGCCAGCACGCAGATGAGCCTGTTCACGCTGGGCGGCGCCAATGCGGCCGCGGCGTTGGGCATGGAGCGCGTGGTGCTGGCCCGGGAGCTGGACCGGGACGAGGTACGGGAGATCTGCGCCGGCTGCGGCGCGGAGATCGAGGTGTTCGGCCACGGGGCGCTGTGTATGTGCTACTCCGGCCAGTGCGAGATGAGCGCCGTGCTGGGACAGCGCAGCGGCAACCGGGGCGCCTGCGCCCAGCCCTGCCGTCTGCCCTACGGCGTGAACGGCTCCTGCCGGGACGCGCATCCCCTGAGCCTAAAGGACGCCAACCTGTCCGCCTATCTGCGGGATATGGCGTCTATGGGCGTGGACTGCCTGAAGATCGAGGGGCGGCTGAAGCGGCCGGAATACGTGGCCGTGGTAACGGGCATCTACCGCCGCCTGCTGGACGAAAGGCGGCTGCCCACGGCGGAGGAGTCCCGGGCGCTGGAGCAAGCCTTCTCCCGCAGCGGCTTCACCGACGGCTACTGGCTTGGTAAAAAGGGCAAGGCCATGTTCGGCACCCGGCCGGAGAACGTACCGGAGCCGAAGGCGCTGTTCGCCGCGGCCCGTGAGACATACGAAAACGGAAAAGAGAACCGGAAAATACCGGTGAACCTGCGGCTGACGGTGCGCCGGGGCGAACCAGTGCGGCTGACCGGCGCGTGCGCCGTCCGGAACGGCGTGACCATAGCCTTAGCCACGGGCGATGCGCCGGAGGAGGCGCGAAACCGCGCCGTGACGGAGGAGGAACTGCGGCAGCGGCTGACCAAGACCGGCGGCACGGTGTTCGCGGCGGATCAGATCGAAATAGAGCTGGACGAGGGGCTGATGGTGTCCGCCAGCGCGGTGAACGCGCTGCGGCGGGAGCTGCTGGACGAGCTGGCGGATCGGCGGATGGACACTCCGAAGCGCCGTGAACTGCCCGCCTCTCCCCTGCCGGAGGCCCCGGCGGGCGCGGCGGAGCTGGACTTTACCGTGTCCATCAGCAGGCCCGATCAGCTGACGGCCGAGCTGCTGGCGGAACGCCCCGCTATCGTGTATATCCCGGCGGAGCTGCTGGATAAGATGGACCTGATGCCCTATATCGGGCAGGCGGAGTTCTGCGCGGTGCTGCCCCGGATATTCCGCACGGTGGACGAACCGGTGTTCCGGGATATTCTGCAGCGGCACCCGGAGGTCGCCTCCGCGGCCATCGGCAACCTGGGCCATCTGGCCATCGTGAAGGGACTGGGCAAAACGCTCCGCGGCGACTTCGGTCTGAACGTGTACAACAGCCGGGCGGTGCGCTTCTGGCAGGAGCAGAAGCTATCGTCCGTGACGGCCAGCTTCGAGCTGCGGTGGCAGCAGGTGCGGGACCTGGGAAAATATGCGGACTGCGAGGCCCTTGTCTATGGCCGCCTGCCGCTGATGATCACCGAAAACTGCGTGACGAAGAACAGCGTGGGCTGCGCCCATGGGGCGGGCAGCGTGCTGACCGACCGGCGGGGCGAGCAATTCCCGGTGCTGTGCGCCTACGGGTGCCGGTGCGAGATCGAGAACGGAAAGACGCTGGTGCTGGCGGACAAGCCGGAGGTATTCCGGTGCGGCCTGCGGTACGGACGCCTGCGGTTTACCACAGAGACGGCGGCGGAGTGCGCGGCGCTTCTCCGCGCCCACAGGGCCGGGACCGTCACCGCCGGTGACAACAGCACACGCGGGCTGTTCTACCGGGGCGTAGAGTAAAACAAATGGTATAACACTCGTTATAATTTACAAGCCGTATTCAATTTCAGGAGAAAAAGGTGTTACTATGGAGCTGAAGATCAAGGCCCTGTCCCCCAAGATCGGGACGGAGATACCCCTCCCCCGCTTTGCCACCGCCGGCGCGGCCTGCATGGACCTGTGTGCCTGCATCGACGAGGCGGTGACGCTGGCAGCCGGGGAACGGCGGCTGGTACCCACCGGCATCGCCATCGCCCTGCCGTCGGCGGACTACGCGGCGCTGGTGTTCGCCCGCAGCGGGCTGGGCATCAAGAAGGGCGTGTGCCTTTCCAACGGCGTGGGCGTCATCGACAGCGACTACCGGGGCGAGATCGGCGTGGGGCTGGTAAACCTGGGAAGCGAACCGTACACGGTGCAGCCCGGGGACCGGATCGCCCAGCTGATGGTGGTGCCGGTGGTGCAGCCCACGGTGACGGTGACGGAGGACCTGGACGAGACGGACCGGGGCGCCGGCGGCTTCGGCTCCACAGGCAGGTGACGTATATGGCAAAGATCGTGCTGGCCTCCGGGTCCCCCCGGCGGCAGGAGCTTTTGCGTCGGATGGGCATCACCGACTTTACCGTCCGGGTGCCGGAGGTGGAGGAATACTTCCCCGCCGGGCTGACGCCGGAGGAGACGGTGTGCTACATCTCCCGGGAGAAATCCCAGGCGGTGGCGTCCGACGCGGACGAGATCGTCATCACGGCGGATACGATGGTGTTTCTGGACGACAAGAAGCTGGGCAAGCCCGCCGACCAGGCGGAGGCCCTGCAAATGCTGACGGCCCTGCAGGGTCGGCGCCACACCGTCTGTACCGGTGTGACGGTGCGGCAGGGGGAGAAAGCCCTGACCCGTGCCCAGCACACGGACGTGTATTTCCGTCCGGCCACACAGCGGGAGCTGAAGGCCTACATCGCCGGGGGCGAGCCCATGGACAAAGCCGGGGCCTACGGCGTACAGGGGCAGGGCGCGCTGCTGGTGGCGCGCATCGACGGCGACTTTTTCAACGTGATGGGGCTGCCGGTGGTGCTGCTGGCGGAGATGCTGGGCGAATTCGGGATACAGCTGCTGGGATAATGCCCCTTTCGCTCCCTCTGAGAGGGTGCGCTGCCGCCTCCCCTGCCGGGGGAGACTTCAGAGAGGAACAAACGACACATGAAGCGATTTTTTACGAAAACGGGAATATGGCTGCTGGCCGCGGCGGCCACCATCGCGGTGGTGCTATGCGTGGTGTCGGCCCTGAGCTCCGGAACGGGGCTGCTGCACAACGCCCTGGGCGTGATCGCCTCGCCCTTCCGGGCGGCGGGTTCCGCCGTGGCGGGCTGGGTCGGCGGCATTAGCCAGCGGTTTGAGGACGTGGAGACCCTGCAGCAGGAGAACGACGAGCTGCGGCAGCAGATCGCGGAGCTGGAGGAGCAGCTGCGGCAGATGGAGCCGGCGGCGACCGAGAATAAAGAGCTGCGCCAGCTGCTGGGCCTGCGGCAGCAGCGCAGCGACCTGGTGTTCGAGGCGGCCCGCGTCACCCAGCGCGACGTATCCAACTGGGCCAGCACACTGGTGCTGGACCGGGGCAGTCAGCACGGCGTGGCCATAGGCGACTGCGCGGTGGACAGCGCCGGGAACCTGGTGGGCGCGGTCACGGATGTGGGCCTGAACTGGTGCCGGCTGTCCACAGTGCTGGACACGGACTCCCAGTTCGGTGCGCGGGTATTCCGCACCGGCGAGACGGCGGTGGCCGGCGGCGACCTGGCGCTGATGTCCGAGGGCAGGCTGCGGCTGCAATACCTCAGCGACAGCGCGAACCTGATCAAGGGCGATGTGATCGTCACGTCCGGACTGGGCGGCTACTATCCCGCCGGTCTGGTGATCGGTACGGTGGAGTCCGTGCAGACGGATGACGGCGGGCTGGCGCGGTACGCGGTGCTCTCGCCCAAGTGCGATGTGGCGGCGATACAGGAGATGTTTATTATCACGGATTTTGACGTGATCCAATGACGGAGGACGGCTATGACACGGCGGGCGATACTGCTGAAGTGGATATTGTACTGTCTGTGCGCGCTGGCGCTGGCACTGCTGCAGGGGCTGGTGCTGGTATACGTGCGGGTATGGGGCGTGCACCCGTTCCTGCTGCCGGCCATCGCGGTGATACCGGCCACGCTGGAGCGCAACGAGCAGGCGCTGCTGTATGCGGTATTTTTCGGGCTGGTGTGCGACCTTCTCTCGCCGGTGGCGGGCCTGCCGTGCTTTTACGCGCTGGCGTTCCTGCTTGGCGCGGCGGCAGCGTGGCTGCTGAGCGGGCAGGTCATCATGGCGGGCGTGGTGTGCTCGCTGGTGGCGACAGGCGTATGTATGCTGCTCTGTGGGCTGCTGCACATGGCGGTGCTGGCGGGACACAGCGGCGCAGGGCTGACCGCGGCGGGCCTGCTGCTGGGCAGGGAGCTGGCGGTATCGCTGCCCTTCGCGGCGGCGGCGCACCCGCTGTTTCGGTGGGCCCAGCGGCGGACACTGAGCGAATGACCATAGGAGAACCGAGCTATGATGAAAAATCCTCACCCCTCCCGGCGGCGGGTATATGTGCTGCTGGGGTTTTTCTGTGCGTTTCTGGTGCTGTTTTTTGCGGTGCTGTATGACGCACAGGTGGTACACGGCAGCGAAAATCGGGCCAGATCCATCACCAGCAACACCGCCAGCGAAACGGTGACCGCCTCCCGGGGCATCATCACCGACCGGAATGGCAAGGTGCTGGTGAGCAACCGGCTGGCCTATACGCTGGTGGTAGACAAGAGCAGCTTCGGCAAGGACGAGGCCGCGCTGAACGACGCCATCTGGCAGCTGATACAGCTGTGTCAGGAGCAGGGCGTCACATGGAACGACACCCTGCCCATGACCACAGGGTCCTCTCCCCAGCTGACCAGCAAAAGCCTGAACGAGAGCTTCCGGGAGTATCTGGACGACAACAAGCTGCCCACGGACGGCGGCAGCGCGGAAGTGCTGGCCGCCATGCGGAAGCTCTACAAGGTCGATGACAGCTATACCGACGCGCAGGCGCGTCTGATCGTGGGTGTGCGGTATGAACTGGACGGGCGCAGCAGCTACACCTTTGCCGAGGATGTATCCACGGAGCTGCTGGGCCGCATCACCGACGGAAAGTACCGGGGCGTGACCATCAAGACAGCGGCGGCGCGGGTGTACAACACCAAGCTGGCGGCGCACATTCTGGGCACCGTGGGCGCCATATGGCAGGAGGAGTGGCGCAGCGACGAGAGCACCGGCTATGTGGGCTACGCCGACAAGGGCTACAATATGAATGACCTGGTGGGCAAGGACGGCGTGGAGAAGGCCTTTGAGGAATATCTCCACGGCAATGACGGCAAGCGGCTCATCACCACCGACGAGAACGGCAAGATCACCGGTGAGCTGTACACCCGGGAGCCCCAGCCCGGCGGCACCGTGGCGCTGACCATCGACATCGACCTGCAGCAGGTGGTGGAGGACACGCTGGCCAGTACCATTCAGGGCATGATCGACAAGGACAGCAACGAGCGCGGCGGCGCGGCGGCGGTCATTCAGGTCGGCACCGGCGAGGTACTGGCCATGGCCAGCTACCCCACCTACGATCTGGAGACGTTCAACCAGGACTATGATGAGCTGGTGAAGGACGAACGCCTGCCCATGTTTAACCGGGCCACCCAGGGCGTGTACGCCCCCGGCTCCACCTTCAAGCTGTGCACGTCCGTGGCGGCGCTGGAGGAGGGCATCATCACCCCCAGCACCATTATCGAAGACAAGGGTATCTACACCTACTATGTGGACCCGCAGCCCATGTGCTGGATCTGGCGGCAGGCCCACACCACCCACGGGCGCATCAACGTCAGTCAGGCCATCGTGGACTCCTGCAACTACTTCTACTACGAGGTGGGCCGGCTGACAGGCATCAAGAAGCTGGACGAGTACGCCACAGCCTTCGGCCTGGGGCAGTCCACGGGCATTGAGATCGGCGACGTCAGCGGCGTGCTGGCCTCCCCGGAGTGGGCGGAGGCCCACGACCGGGAGTGGACCGACGGCCAGACCATCACGGCGGCCATCGGCCAGTCCTACAACCTGTTCACCCCCCTGCAGCTGGCCAACTATGTGGCTACGCTGGTATCCGGCGGTGAGCACTATGAGGCACATCTCCTGAAAAACGTAAAATCTTATGATAATTCACGAGTTATCGGCGTATATGGCAAGGGGCCGCTGAACGACCTGAACATCTCGGACAGCACCATGGCGGCGGTGACCAAGGGTATGCACGATCTGACCTACGACTCCCTGCGGAGCGCCTTTTCCCGCTGTGTGGTGGAGGCCGGCGCCAAGACCGGCTCGGCCCAGGTGGGTACGGATATCGCCAACGGCACCTTTGTGGCCTACGCCCCCTATGACGATCCGGAGATCGCCATCGCCATCGTGGTGGAGAAGGGCGGCAGCGGCAGTCTGCTGGCCAATGCGGCCGTGGACATCATCAACGCCTGGTTCACCCGGGACGGCACCGGCGCCACCGCCGCCGGCGAGGACGCGCTGATGCGGTAAATCTGTTATAGAGACAAGAGGCACACATGGGACCCTATTTCAATTCGAGAGACAAACATTATAAAGACCCCTTCGGCGCCGTCCCCTGCGGCGCCGAAGTGCGCTTTGCGCTGGCGGACGACACCTACTACGGCTGCGAGCTGCTGGTGCTCCGGGAGTTCGCAGGCACGGAGGACACGTGCGCCCTGCCGCCGGCGGAGGGCGGTTTCGCCGGCACATACACCGCGCCGGCTGACGGTGAGCTGTGTTGGTACTGCTTCCGGCTGACGGACGTGGACGGGCGCTGCGTGTGGTACGGCAAAAATGGCGTGCAGGACGCGCCGGAGAAGGCGGCACGCTGGCAGCTGACGGTATACGAGCCCTCCCCCGCCCCGGACTGGTTCGGGCGCGGCGTGACGTACCAGATCTTCCCGGATCGGTTCCGCCGTGTATCCATGCCGGACGTGAGCCATATGCCCGGGCACCGGTGGCTGCACCGCGGCTGGAACGAGCAGCCGGTGTCCCTTCCGGACGAGCACGGGCAGATCACCAACCGCGACTTCTTTGGCGGCTCGCTGCAGGGCATCACGGAGAAACTGGACTATCTGGCGGGCCTGGGTGTGACGACACTGTATCTGAACCCCATTTTTGAGGCCGCCAGCAACCACCGCTACGACACCGGCGACTATCGGGCCATCGACCCGCTGCTGGGCACAGAGGCTGACTTCCGCGCCCTGTGCACCGCCGCCCATCAGCGTGGGATGCGTGTGATACTGGACGGCGTGTTCAACCATACCGGCAGCAACAGCCGGTACTTCAACGCCGAGGGCTACTATCCGGAGCCGGGGGCGGCCCAGAGCCAGAATTCAGAGTATTACAACTGGTACAGCTTCCACCCGTGGCCGTCGGACTACGACGCCTGGTGGGGCGTGAAGACCCTGCCCGCCGTCAATGAGGCGCAGCCGGCTTACCGTGACTTCATCTTCGGCGATCAGGACAGCGTGGTCCGGCATTGGCTGCGCTGCGGCGCGGACGGCTGGCGGCTGGATGTGGCCGACGAGCTGCCCGGCGACTTTATCGAGGGCATCCGCTCGGCCATCGACGCGGAAAAGCCCGGGGCTTACCTGCTGGGCGAGGTCTGGGAGGACGGCAGCAACAAGATCGCCTACTCCCAACGGCGCAGATACCTGCTGGGCCGCCAGGTCCACGGCCTGATGAACTACCCCTTCCGCACGGCCCTGCTGAACTGGCTGGCCGGCGGCGACGCCGCGGTCTTCCGCGACAGCATGGAGACAATTCGTGAGAACTACCCGCCCTTCGCCTTCTATGGCGCCATGAACTTCCTGGGCACCCACGACACAGCGCGCATTCTGACGCTGCTGGGCGCGGAGGGCACACCGAAAACCAAGGCGGAGCGTGCGGCGTACCGCCTCTCCCCCACTGAGCTGGCCCGGGGCCTGGCAAAGCTCCGTCTGGCGGGAATGCTGCTCTACAGCTTCCCCGGCTCTCCCACTCTCTTCTACGGCGATGAGGCCGGCGTGCAGGGCTTCGAGGATCCGCTGAACCGGGGCGCCTTCCCCTGGGGCAGCGAGGACGCGGCGCTGACGGACTTCTTCCGCACTCTGGGACAGCTGCGGCGAACGCGGGAGAGCCTGCACTCGGGCTCCCTGCGCTATCTGCTGGCCCGAGGCGGCGCTCTGGCCATCGAGCGTGAGCACGGAGGCGAGCGCACAGTAACGGCGCTGAACGCCGGGGACACGCCGGCAGACCTGACGCTGGCCTGGGACGCGCCCACCGCGCAGGACGCGATGACCGGACAGCGATTTCTGGTCATCGACGGGAAAGCGCATCTGACATTGCCGCCGCTGAACGGCGTGATACTGGTATAAGGAACGGGGCGGTTGTTTCACGTGAAACAGCCGCCCTGCTTTTGTCCCTTTATGTTTCACGTGAAACAAAAAGGCGAAAATTTGCATTTTCCCTCTTGAAACCCTCCATGCAGGTGGTATATACTATCATAATGAACTCAGACAGAAAGAGGAATTTGCTGTGGCGAAAATCATTGCGATCGTAAATCAGAAGGGCGGCGTGGGCAAGACCACCACCTGCGTAAACCTGGCTGCTGCCGTAAAAGCCGCGGGCAAGCGGGTGCTGCTGTGCGATTTTGACCCCCAGGCCAACGCTACCAGCGGCATGGGCGTGGACAAGACCACCAGCAACGGCGTCTACGATGCGCTCATCAACGGCGCAGAGACGGCCCAGCTGATCGTGACCACGCCCTATGGCGACGTGCTGCCAAGCAGCAAGGCGCTGGCCGGCGCCGGCGTGGAGATGATCAACATGGACGACCGGCAGTTCCTGCTGAAGGCTGCGCTGCGGCAGGTGGCGGACAATTACGATTTCATTTTCATCGACTGTCCGCCCTCGCTGGAGCTGCTGACGCTGAACGCACTGTGCGCCGCCAACAGTCTGCTGGTACCGGTGCAGGGCGAGTATTACGCGCTGGAGGGACTCAGCGACCTGATGAACACCGTGCGTATCGTGCGGCGCAGCATGAACCCCGGGCTGGACATCGAGGGCGTGCTGCTGACCATGTTCGATGGCCGCACCAACCTGTCCATTCAGGTGGCCCAGGAGCTGAAGCGGTTTTTTGCCGGGAAGGTGTACAGCACCGTGATCCCGCGGAACGTGCGGCTCAGCGAAGCGCCCAGCCACGGCAAGCCCATCACCGCCTATGACAAGACCTGCCGGGGCGCGGACGCATACACGGCGCTGGCGGCGGAATTTTTGCGGAAGAACAACTGCTGAAAGGAGACGCGGTATGGCGAACACAAAAGGCCTGGGCAAGGGACTGAGCGCACTGCTTGGTGACGACGTCATCGCCGCCAAGGACGAGCGCGCCTCCTCCCTACTGCTGCCCATCAGCCAGGTGGAGAGCTGCTCCACCCAGCCCAGAAAGAGCTTTGAGCCGGAGGCCCTCAGTGACCTAGCGGACTCCATCCGGATACACGGCATCATCCAGCCGCTGACCGTGCGGAAGCTGCAATCCGGCTACTATCAGATCATCGCCGGTGAACGGCGGTGGCGGGCGGCGCGGATGGCCGGGCTGACACAGGTGCCCGTGGTGGTCATCGAGGCCGACGACCGCAAGGCCATGGAGCTGGCCATGATCGAAAACCTCCAGCGAGAGGATCTGAACCCCATTGAGGAGGCCGAGGGCTACCGGGTGCTGACGGAGCAGTACGGCATGACCCAGGACGAGTGCGCGCAGCGGGTGGGCAAGTCCCGCCCCACCGTGGCCAACGCCCTGCGCCTGCTGGGGCTGACCGATCCGGTGCGGGCCATGGTAGAGGACGGACGGCTGTCCGCCGGACACGCCCGCGCCCTGTTGACGCTGGGCAGCAAACAGCAGCAGGCCGCCGCCGAAACGGTGGTGAAGGATGCGCTGTCCGTGCGGCAGACGGAGCTGCTGGTGAAAAAACTCACCGCCGAGAAAAAAGAAAAGCCCCAGAAGGACGCGCTTTCCGTCAATTATGTTGAGGAGGCCGCCCGTGAGCTGGGCGAAAAGCTGGGCCGCCCCTGCCGCATCATCAACGGCAAAAAGAAGGGGCGCATCGAGCTGGAATACTACGGCACCGAGGACCTGAACGCCCTGCTGGAGGCTCTGGAGAAGCTGGGAAAGCGATAAGCGTTTCACGTGAAACATCATCGAATAGAGGTATAGAATATGCTTGACATCAAGTTTATCCGGGAGAACCCGGACCTGGTAAAGGAGAATATCCGCAAGAAGTTCCAGAACGCCAAGCTGCCCCTGGTGGACGAGGTCATCGCCCTGGACAGCGAGCGCCGCGAGGCCATCAACGAGGGCGAGGCCCTGAAGGCCGAGCGCAACAAACTATCCAAGGCCAACGGCCCCCTGTTCGGCAGGCTGAAAAAGTGCGCCGACGAGGCGGAGAAGGCCGCCCTTCAGGCGGAGATCGATGCCAACAACGCCGCCGTAAAGGCCAACGCCGAGCGCATGACCCGTCTGGAGGAGAAGAAGGCCAACGCCGAGGCCGCCATGAACAAGCTGCTGCTGGTCATCCCCCAGATGATCGACGAGTCCGTGCCCATCGGTCCGGACGACAGCTGCAACGTAGAGGTGGAGCGCTTCGGCGATCCCAAGACCTCCGACTTCCCCATCCCCTACCACACGGAGATCATGGAACGCTTCGACGGCGTGGATATGGACGCTGCCGCCCGTGTATCCGGCAACGGCTTCTATTACCTGATGGGCGACATCGCCCGGCTGCACTCCGCCGTCACCGCCTATGGCCGTGACTTTATGATCGACAAGGGCTTCACCTACTGCATCCCGCCGTTTATGATCCACGGCAACGTGGTGGAGGGCGTGATGAGCCAGACGGACATGGACGCCATGATGTACAAGATAGAGGGTGAGGACCTGTACCTGATCGGCACCAGCGAGCACTCCATGATCGGCAAGTTCATCGATCAGATCCTGCCGGAGGACAAGCTGCCCCAGACGCTGACCTCCTACTCCCCCTGCTTCCGCAAAGAGAAGGGCGCCCACGGCATCGAGGAGCGTGGTGTGTACCGCATCCACCAGTTCGAAAAGCAGGAGATGATCGTGGTCTGCAAGCCCGAGGACTCCAAGGCATGGTACGAGAAGATGTGGCGCTACTCCGTGGAGCTGTTCCGCAGCCTGGATATCCCTGTGCGGCAGCTGGAGTGCTGCTCCGGCGATCTGGCGGATCTGAAGTGCAAGTCCTGCGACATCGAGGCCTGGTCCCCCCGCCAGCAGAAGTACTTTGAGGTGTGCTCCTGCTCCAACCTGGGCGACGCCCAGGCCCGCCGCCTGAAGATCCGCGTCCGCGGCGAGGACGGCAAACTGTACCTGCCCCACACCCTGAACAACACCGTGGTGGCCCCGCCCCGTATGCTGATCGCCCTGTTGGAGAACAACCTGCAGGCGGACGGCTCCGTGCTGGTACCCAAGGCGCTGCAGCCCTACATGGGCGGCAAGGAGCGCCTGGTGCCGCTGCACTGATAGCGTATCGTAATAATTATCCGTAATTATACTTTTAGTATAGGAGCTTTTACACATGAAGAAGTTTTTTGCGGAATTCAAGACCTTCGCCATGCGCGGCAACGTCATGGACATGGCCGTCGGCGTGATCATCGGTACCGCGTTCGGTAAGATCACCACCTCTCTGGTGAACGATGTGTTCATGCCCCTGATCGGCCTGCTCATCGGCGGCGTGGATCTGGGACAGCTGAATATCGTGCTGAAGCCGGAGGTGCTGGACGAGGCAGGCAAGGTGGTCACCGAGGCTGTTACCCTGGGCATCGGCACGTTTCTGAGCACGGTCATTGACTTTGTTCTGGTGGCCTTCGTCATCTTCCTGATGGTCAAGACCATCAACCAGCTGCACAAGCTGGGCAAAAAGGACGAGGAGCCGCAGGAGGAGGAAGAACCGGCTCCCACCAGCGAGGAGCTGCTCACCGAGATCCGCGACCTGCTGAAGGCACAGCAGAAATGAGGGACCTCCTGACCGCCGGCCTGACGGCCCTGGACCTGGACCCCGCCGCCGCAGACAAGCTGGCGCGCTACGCCGAACTGCTGCTGGAAAAGAACAAGGTCATGAACCTCACGGCCATCACCGCGCCCCGGGACGTTGCCACCCTGCACCTGCTGGACTGCGCGGCGCTGGCGGCGCAGCTGGATCTGTCCGGCAAGCGCGTCATCGACGTAGGCACCGGCGCAGGCTTTCCCGGCATGGTGCTGGCGATCTTGACGCCGGACGCCCGCTTCACGCTGCTGGACAGTCTGGGCAAGCGGGTGGACTTCCTGAAGGAGGTCCAGACAGACCTGGGCCTGAAAAATGTGACCTGCGTCCACGCCCGGGCGGAGGAATTCGCCGCGCAGCACCGGGAGCAGTTCGATCTGGCGGCCTCCCGTGCCGTGGCTCAGCTGAACGTGCTGTGTGAGCTGACGCTGCCGCTGGTAAAGGTAGGCGGACAGTTCACCGCCATGAAATCCGTCTCTACCGACGAGGAGATACGGCAGGCCCACAGCGCCATCGCCCAGCTGGGCGGACAGCTCTCCGGTGTCACGGACTACACCGTGCCGGAGACGGACGTGGTGCACCGCATCGTATCCATCGAAAAAACGCAGCACACACCGAAGCAATTTCCCCGGGCCTTTGCCCGGATCAAAAAAGCGCCGCTGGTATAGGCGGCCCGTGAAAGGAGGAAGTCCATGGGCAAGATCATCGCCGTGGCGTCCGGTAAGGGCGGCACCGGCAAGACCACCTTCACCGCCAACGTGGCGCTGGCGCTGGCCCACATGGGGCAGCGGGTGCTGTGCCTGGACTGTGACATCACCCTGCGGAACCTGGATCTGGCGCTGGGGCTCAGCGACCGGGCGCTGATGGACTTCTCCGACGTGCTGGAGGGCCGCTGCACCCTGCATGAGGCGGCGGTGCCCCATGAGCGATACCCCTCCCTCTCCCTGCTGACCGCGCCCATGGCCGACCGCCCGCTGTCCCTGTCGGTGCCGAAGCTGCAGGCGCTGGCGCGTGAGATACGGGAAAGCTACGACTGGTGCCTGATCGACGCGCCCGCCGGACTGGGCCAGGGCTTCCAGATGGCAGCGTGCATGGCCGACCAGGTGATCGTCATCACCACCACGGACGTGTCCGCCATGCGGGACGCCCAGCGCACCGCCGCAGAGCTGTCCGCCTTTCCCAGCGGGACGGTGCATCTGGTGGTGGGGCGCGTGTCCAAAAAGGTGCTGCGTCAGCTGCACACCACCATCGACGACGCCATCGACGCGGCGGGCCTGCCGCTGCTGGGCGTGATACCGGAGGACCCGGACGTCCCCTACTGCCTGAACCGCGGACTGGTGCTGCGGGAGCAGAACTACTACGCCGCCCGGGCCTATGAAAACATTGCGAAACGCATCATGGGGCAGAAAACCCCGCTGATGAAGATATAAGGAAAGGAGCCCTCCATGAATATTGCATTGATGGCACACGACAACCGGAAAGAGCTGATGGTCCAGTTCTGCACCGCCTACTGCGGCATCCTGGCCAAGCACACCCTCTGCGCCACCGCCCGCACCGGCCAGCAGATCGCCGACGCTACCGGGCTGACCATACACCGCTTCCTGTCCTTCGCCCACGGCGGCGGACAGCAGATCGCCGCCCGCATCGCCTATAATGAGATCGATATGGTGCTGTGCTTCGGTGACCCCAACCAGAAAACGCCGGACGCAGACATCACGTATATTTCCCGCCTGTGCGACCAGAACAATGTGCCCTTTGCCAGCAACCTGGCCACCGCCGAGATGCTGGTGCTGGGTCTGGACCGGGGCGACCTGGACTGGCGTGACATCGTCAACCCCAAGAACAAGCCCTTTACGGCTTGACAACCATCGGCAAATCGCATACAATAAGGGATAACCGTGCAGACCTCGCAGGAGTAGCCTGTACACCGCCGCTGCAAGAGAGGTGCGCCATCGGCTGAAAGCGCACCGCGGCAAGGCACAGGTGAAGACAGCGAGTTAGCGGGGATGGAAACATCCACGGCGCGCTCCCCGTAACAGGAGCAAAAAGGGCCGCAAGGCCGAATTTGGGTGGCACCACGAAGTGTTTTACGCTCTCGTCCCAATGCAGGGACGAGAGCGTTTTTTCGTCCGCGCCGCCGACACAAACACAAAGGAGAACGCTATGCAGGCTGTTTTGGACTTCATCAACAACCACGTGCGGGACATCTTCATCCCGCTGACGGCGCTGGCGCTGCTGCGGGTCGGTATGTGCCTGGCGCAGCTGAAGCGAATGACGCACCTCCGGGAGAAAAAAGGCGCCTACCACGCCGTCCGGGGCCACTGCGAGGAGCTTGGCGTCTGGTTCGGTGCGCTGGCGGGCCTGCTGCTGCCTGTCATTGTACCGGGTCTGTGGTATGCGGGCCTGGCGCTGGCCATAGTCGGCGGTGTTATCGGCCAGCGCATCGGCGTGAAGAAGGGCCGGGCCCTGGATGACATCTACCGCGAGGTCGCCTGGGAGCTGAAGCACGAGGCGGAGGCCGAGGCCGCCCGCGAGGCCGCCGCCCACACGCTAACGCCCGGCGCGGAGGAGCTGCCGGAGACAGGCGAGCAAAACGAAACCACCGAAGATAAAGGAGAGACGGAAAATGGCTGAGATGACCCCCCGGACCCTGTCCGGCTTTATGGAGCTGCTGCCCAAGCCGCAGCAGCAGATGGAGCGCATGATGGACATCCTGCGCCGCACCTATTCCCTGTACGGCTTCACCCCGCTGGACACCCCGGTGATCGAGGCGGCGGAGGTGCTGCTGGCCAAGGGCGGCGGCGAAACGGAGAAGCAGATCTACCGCTTCAACAAGGGCGACGCCGACCTGGCCCTGCGGTTTGACCTGACGGTGCCGCTGGCCAAGTATGTGGCCCTGCACTACAACGACCTGTCCTTCCCCTTCCGCCGCTACCAGATCGGCAAGGTCTACCGGGGCGAGCGCGCCCAGCGCGGCCGCTTCCGTGAGTTCTATCAGGCGGATATCGACGTGATCGGCGACGGCAAGCTGGACATCACCAACGAGGCCGAGATGCCCGCCATCATCTACCGTGCGTTCAGTGAGCTGGGGCTCAGGCGCTTCTGCATCCGGGTGAACAACCGCAAGATCCTCAACGGCTTTTATGCCATGCTGGGCCTGACAGACAAGGCCGGCGACATCATGCGTACCGTGGACAAGCTGGACAAGATCGGCGCAGAGAAGGTCCGTACCCTGCTGACCGACGAGGTAGGCGTGTCCGCCGAAAGCGCCGATGAGATCCTGAAATTCATCGCCATCACCGGCAGCAACGATCAGGTACTCTCCGCCCTGGAGGGCTACGCCGGCCGGAACGAGACGTTTGACGAGGGCCTGGACCAGCTGAAAACCGTGGTGAAATACCTGTCCGCCTTCGGCGTGCCGGAGGAGAACTTTGCCGTGGACCTGACCATTGCCCGGGGCCTGGATTACTACACCGGCACCGTGTACGAGACGGCGCTGCTGGACCACCCGGAGATCGGCTCCGTCTGCTCCGGCGGCCGGTATGACAACCTGGCGGAATACTACACCGACAAGCAGCTGCCCGGCGTGGGCATCTCCATCGGCCTGACCCGGCTGTTCTACGTGCTGGGCGAGCAGGGAATGCTCAACGGCGATCTGCCCACCGCCCCGGCGGACGTACTGATCCTGCCCATGACCGAGGACCTGTCTGCCGCCGTCACACTGGCCACAAAGCTGCGGGACGCCGGCGTGCGGACCCAGCTGTACACCGAGCAAAAAAAGTTCAAGGCCAAGATGAACTACGCCGACAAGACCGGCGTGCCCTATGTGGTGTTCCTGGGCGAGGACGAGGTGAAAAACAACGTCATCGCCTGCAAGGATATGACCAGCGGCGAGCAGACCACCCTAAACTTTGCCGCCACCCTGGCGCGGATACGGGACGGCCTGGCCGAGAGGAACAAGGGCAAGGTCATCGTGGAGAAGTAAGCGCCTTACCCTACGGCGCAAAGCATTTCCGGCAGACGGGTGTAGGGGGCGGCGTTTTTGATAAACAATCCGTAATAATTCAATAAGGTTATACAAAACACAATCATAAATGGGAGGAAAACAACAATGATGCAGATGCGTACACATACCTGCAATGCGCTGCGGCTGGCCGATGTGGGCAAGTCCGTGAAGATCGTGGGCTGGATGGAGAACGTCCGCGAGGTAGGCGGCAGCCTGGCCTTCGTGGTGCTGCGTGACTTCTACGGCACCACCCAGGTGGTGGTGGAGGACGAGGCCGACCTGAAGGTCATCAAGGGCCTGAACAAGGAGTCCACCATCAGCGTGGAGGGCATCGTCCGCGAGCGCGCCAGCAAGAACCCCAAGCTGCCCACCGGCGAGATCGAGGTGGTCCCCACCAAGATCGAGGTGCTGGGCCGCTGCCGCTATAACGCCCTGCCCTTCGAGATCAACCGCAGCCGCGAGGCCGACGAGACCCAGCGGCTGAAGTACCGCTATCTGGACCTGCGTAACCCGGCGGTCAAGCAGAACATCATCCTGCGCTGCCAGGTGGTGGCCGCCCTGCGCGCCGCCATGATGGAGCACGGCTTCCTGGAGATCACCACCCCCATCCTGACCGCCAGCTCCCCCGAGGGCGCCCGCGACTATCTGGTGCCCGCCCGGAAGCACCCCGGCAAGTTCTACGCCCTGCCCCAGGCGCCCCAGCAGTTCAAGCAGCTGCTGATGACCTCCGGCTTCGACCGCTATTTCCAGATCGCCCCCTGCTTCCGCGACGAGGATGCCCGCGGCGACCGTAGCCCCGGCGAGTTCTATCAGCTGGATATGGAGATGGCCTTCGCCACCCAGGACGACATCTTCGCCGTGCTGGAGGACGTGCTGCCCCCCATCTTCGCCAAGTTCGGCACCTACAACGTAGCCTCCTCCGCCCCCTTCCGCCGCATCCCCTACAACACCGCCATGGAGACCTACGGCTCCGATAAGCCCGATCTGCGTATCGACCTGACCTGCAAAAACGTCAGCGAGTTGTTCGTCGCCAGCGAGTTCGAGGCCTTCAAGGGCCAGACCGTGAAGATGGTGCCCATCAGCGACTGCGCCCTGACCCGCAAGCAGGTGGAGAAGCTGCTGACCGACTGCGAGGTCCAGTCCGGCAGCAAGGCCTACTGGTTCAAGGTGGACGAAAACGGCCAACTGGCCGGCGGCATCGCCAAGTTCGTCGCCCCGGTGGAGGCCGAGCTGGGCAAGATCATCGACCTGAAGCCGGGCACCCTGGTGCTGGCAACCGCAGGCCAATACGCCACCAAGTCCGTGGGCGTGCTCATCAAGACCTTCGGCGCCGCCTGCGAAAACCACTTCGACAAGGAGCGCTATGAGTTCTGCTGGATCGTGGACTTCCCCATGTACGAGATCGGCGATGAGTCCGGCGAGCTGGAGTTCTGCCACAACCCGTTCTCCATGCCCAACGGCGGCATGGATATCCTGCTGAAGGCCGAGCGCGGCGAGATCGACCCGCTGGACATCTACGCCAACCAGTACGACCTGGTGTGCAACGGCGTGGAGCTCAGCTCCGGCGCCGTCCGTAACCACGACCCGGAGATCATGATCAAGGCCTTCGAGCTGGTGCGCCTGGGCGAGGAGGACGTGAAAAAGAAGTTCCCCGCCATGTACAACGCCTTCTGCTACGGTGCGCCTCCCCACGCGGGCATCGCCCCGGGCGTGGACCGCATGGTCATGCTGCTGGCCGGCGAAAGCTCCATCCGCGAGATCATCCCCTTCCCCATGAACAAGAACGCCCAGGACATCATGATGGGCGCGCCGTCCACCGTGGAGCAGAAGCAGCTGGATGAGCTGCACATCGCCATCGTGGGCGAGGTGGAGAAGGACGACTGATGGCCACCGTCAAGCTCTACTACGAAAACGCCTTTCTGCAGGACTTCACCGCCGTGGTGGAGTCCTGCGGGGCTGTGAAGGGCGGCTTTGCGGTGGTGCTGGACCGCACGGCCTTCTATCCCGAGGGCGGCGGACAGCCCGCCGACCACGGCACGCTGGGGGACGCCCGGGTGCTGGACGTACACGAGAAGGACGGCGTCGTCACCCACCTGTGCGACCGTGAGCTGCCTGTGGGCGCGGAGGTCAGCGGCCATATCGACTGGGCGCGCCGCTTCGACCATATGCAGCAGCACTCCGGCGAGCACATCGTGTCCGGCATGCTGTGCAGCGCCTTCCACTGCGACAACGTGGGCTTCCACATGGGCGCGGATACCGTGACCATCGACTACAACGCCGACATCAGCTGGGAGCAGGTGCAGGACATCGAACGCCTCGCCAACCGGTACATCTGGGAAAACCACCCCATCCACATCTGGTATCCCTCCCCGGAGGAGCTGGCCGCCCTGCCCTACCGCAGCAAAAAAGCCCTGGAGGGGCCTGTGCGCCTTACGGAGTTTCCCGGCGCGGACCTGTGCGCCTGCTGCGGCACCCATGTGGCCGCCAGCGGCCAGGTGGGCCTGGTGAAGTTCATAGGCTGGCAGAAATTCCGGGACGGCGTGCGGCTGGAGCTGCTGTGCGGCCAGCGAGCGCTGGACCATCTCTCCGCCTGCTGGGAACAATCGCGGCAGATCGGGCAATCGCTGTCGGTAAAGCCGGAGGCATCCTTTGCCGCCGTGGAGCGGATGCAGTCCGAGCTGCTGGCCGCCAGGGAACGCGCCGCCGGATTGGAAGCGCAGGTCTTCGCCCACACAGCGGCGGAATACGCCGGCAAGGGCGACACCGTGCTCATCACCGCGCCGCTGGAGGGCGACGGTGTCCGCCGCCTGTGCGACGCCGTGGCCCAGACGTGCGGCGGCCGCTGCGCCGTGTTCGCCGGATCGGATGGGGCGTATAAGTACGCTGTCATCCACGCCGGACAGGATATCCGGCCGCTGGTGAAGGACATGAACGAGACGCTCCATGGCCGCGGCGGCGGCCGCGACGGCTTTGCCCAGGGCAGCGCCGCCTGCACGGCGGAGGAGATCCGGGCCTTTTTCTCCCGCCGGTAAACTGCTTCGCTGCGCGAAATAATTTTGCGTTATTTCAACAAAAAACACCCCCGAAATGTGCAGAAAAAGCGCATTTCGGGGATTTCCTTTTATCGATATACATGATACAATAAGAGACACTGAATATTTCGCACAGAAAAGAGTGATACCTTGCCCGAAGAAAACAAGCTGGGCGTCATGCCCATTTCCAAGCTGATCTGGAATATGTCCCTGCCCATCATCGCGTCCATGCTGGTGCAGGCCCTGTACAACATCGTGGACAGCGTGTTCGTCAGCCGTGTCAGCGAGCAGGCGCTCACCGCCGTGTCGCTGGCCTTCCCCGCCCAGAACCTGATGATCGGTCTGGCCACCGGCACCGCCGTTGGCGTCAACGCCCTGATGGGCCGGGCACTGGGTGCCGGACAGCGTGAACGCGCCGACAAGGTCGCCAACCACGGCATACTGCTGGCGCTGGTGGGCTTCGTCATCTCCGCCCTTTTGGGTGCCACCTGCTCCGACCTGTTCTTCCGTTCCCAGACCCAGATCGAGAACATCATCCGCATGGGCAACGACTACCTGCGGGTGGTGACCATCGGCTCGCTGGGTATGTTCTGCCAGATCATGTACGAACGGCTGCTCCAGGGCACCGGGCGGTCTATCCTCAGTATGTACACCCAGGGTCTGGGCGCCATCATCAACATCATTCTGGACCCCATCTTCATCTTTACCCTGAACATGGGCGTTACCGGCGCTGCCGTGGCCACCATCATCGGCCAGTTCTGCGGCTGCGCCCTGGCCATATACTTCAACCACAAGAAGAATACCGACATCACCCTGTCCATCAAGGGCTTCCGCCCGGACTTCCGGCTCATCGGCGAGATCTATGCCATCGGCCTGCCCAGCGTCATTATGATCGCCATCGGTTCGGTGATGACGTTCCTGATGAACAAGATACTCATCACCTACCATGCCGCCCATGAGACGGCGGCCACCGCCTTCGGCGCGTACTTCAAGCTGAACTCCTTTATTTTCATGCCCGTCTTCGGTATGAACAACGGCGTGGTGCCCATCGTGGCCTATAACTACGGTGCTCGGAACCGCAAGCGCATGGTGGAGACCATCAAGCGCGGCGCGCTGTACGCCTCTATCATCATGGTCTTCGGCACCGTCCTCTTCTGGGTCATCCCCGGCCCTCTGCTGAAGATATTTGACGCCACCGACACCATGCTCTCCGTGGGTATACCCGCCCTGCGGATCATCTCCATCAGCTTCTGCATGGCCGGCGCGTGCATCGCCCTGGGCGCCTCCTTCCAGGCGCTGGGCAGATCCCTGTACTCCATGATCACCTCCATTGTCCGCCAGCTGGTGTTCCTGATCCCCATCGCCTACGTGCTGGCCCGGTACGGCGCCTCCGTGGGCAACAGCGACCTGGTGTGGTGGAGCTACCCCATCGCGGAGGTATTCTCCCTGACGCTGACGCTGTTCTTCTTCCGCCATCTGTACAAGACCGTCATCGCCCAGCTGCCCGAGGGGCACGAATAAGAAAAGCGGAACTAAACCCCGCCGCGCTCCGTCTTAGTGGATAGAGGGCGGGCACATCGCCCTCCCCGCCCCCCGGCGGTGTATATACACACAAACAGATAGAGACAGAAAAGGAGGCACGACCCCCATGAAGAAGTTTTTGGCATTTATCCTGGCCCTGGCCTGCGCCCTGTCGCTGATGGCCTGCGGCAAAAAGAACAACGACGACAAGCCCGACCCCGATCCCGCGCCGGATCCCCAGCCCACCGTCACCACCGCCGAATTTACCCACGGCTATGTAGACATGAAGCTGGAGCTGCCTGAGGGCTGGAGCTGGGAGCAGGTGTCCGACAACGGCACCGACAAGACCGAGGGCATCCGCTTCTACAAGACCGATGACCCCACTGTCAGCTACACGCTGCTGTGCTGGACGGGAGGCTACGGCATCTGCGGCACCGGCGTCACCAGTGAGGAGATCACCCTTGCCAACGGCATGAAGGTCTGGCAGCACACGGAGGAGAACACGGAAAAGGGCACCATGGGCATGGCGGACATCTTTTTTGAGGACGTACCGGGCAGCTATGTGGCTTCCCCCTCCGAGACCATGACCACCGAGGTGTGGAACGCCAACCGCGATGCGCTGCTGTCCATTCTGGGCACCGCCCAGATCGGCCGCAAGAGCGTCAGCCAGCAGGCCGCCATCGACGCGGCCAAGGCCCAGTACACCGGCGCGTACGATCAGGTGTACGCCACCTATGACGTCACCTCCGGCGCGTGGACGGTGAGCTTCAGCAAGAGCGCCGCCGGCGCAAAGACCGACCGTCTGGTGGTGGACGCCGCCGGAAAGGTCATGGCCGCCGGGAAGTAACCGAAAACAGCCGAAAACCGCCGCAGCTGCGGCGGTTTTTGCTTTGCGTGCTTGACAACCACCCCGAAACGTGCTATTCTTTTCCTGATACAGGCGATGACGGGCGTGGCGGCCCTGAGCCGCGGGAGGAAATGCCCGCCGGAAGCCCCGTTACCGGCAGAAGAGTGTGGAAGTATCCAAATTCAGGTGGAACCACGGACTATGTTTAGTTCGCCCTGAGCCTTACCGGCTCAGGGCGTTTTTTTGTTGCCAAAACACTTCATATAGGAGGAACCTCACCATGAAAAACACCGAAAAAACGATGGACAAGATCGTCGCCCTCTGCAAAAACCGCGGCATCATCTTTGCCGGCTCCGAGATCTACGGCGGCCTGGCCAACACCTGGGACTACGGTCCCCTGGGCGTGGAGCTGAAGAACAACATCAAGAAGGCCTGGTGGAAGAAATTTGTCCAGGAGAACCCCTACAATGTGGGGCAGGACGCCGCCATCCTCATGAACCCCCAGACCTGGGTGGCCAGCGGCC
>OLGB01000207.1_pt1 | contig 87918 bp, 70 predicted proteins | sample 1605691 | NCBI WGS metagenome assembly OLGB01 (sample SAMEA3888925, study PRJEB22519) | human gut metagenome | biome: human gut; feature: human-associated habitat; material: faeces | place: Denmark | collected 2010 | reverse complement strand
CGGGAGTGGGCTCAGCCGTGGGCTCGGGAGTGGGCTCAGCCGTGGGCTCGGGAGTGGGCTCAGCCGTGGGCTCGGGAGTAGGTTCAGCCGTGGGCTCGGGAGTGGGAGTGCCGCCGGGAGGATCTATCATCCTGCCGTCATCGTCAAAGGTGTGCATACCCTGGGGCATGAGACCGTTGGTAACGGTCACCCAATAGCTCCTGCCGTGAACGACTTCACAGTTGGATGTCCTTACATAGTAGTAATAGCCATCGGGGAGCAGGATAAGGCCTGCCGGAGTGAGGACGTTGTCAACATAGTAATAGAGGCTTCCGTTTTCGGCGACGATTCCGTTCTTGGGCTCAGGCGTCGGGGTAGTAGGCTCCGGTGTTGCGTCAGGATCGGGGGTGGAGGGAGGATTGGTCATCCAGCCGTTTTCATCGAAGTAATACATGGCGGCAGGGAGAAGACCGTTGGTAATGGTCGGCCAGTACCAGCAGTTCTTGACCGCTGCGCCGGTGGAGCAGAAGTAGTAGTAATGCCCATCATAGTAGACAAGACCGGGCTCGGGAACGAGTATGCCCTCGCGGCAGAAGTGCGTGCCTCCGTTATACTCATAGGTACCGGTGTACCAATTCATCCATACGCCGTTTTCATCGGCAACATAGAGGATATCGGAATACCTGACCTTGAATACTCCTGTCATCGCATATGCGTTTGAACCGAAATAATAGGTGTTTCCGTCAACTGTACGCCATCCGTTGTAGACCCACTGACCTGCCCAGCGATACCTTGTGCCGTTTTCGTCGGTGCGCAGATCGCCGTGAACGAGCCTGTAATTCTCAAACACATAGTTGTAGCCCCAGATGTTTATCGCACCGTTGACCGCCCTGTATGTCGAGGTATTGAAGAAATAAACATAGTCAACGCCGTCATTTTCGTCCGTGATGTACCACCAGCCGGACTTGAGTTCGCCGCTTATGCAGTAGTATAGACCGCCGCCCATGGTGAACAGGCCGTTGAGCTTGCCGAGGCATACACCGTTATCATCAAAACGGTAGTAGTAGTCGGAGGCGGCATCATCGTGCCCCGGAAGCTGGCGGATTCCGGTCACGGGGACGTTGTCGATGAAGTAGTAGAGATTGCCGTCAAGCTCGTACCAGCCCTGCCTGTTGGTCTTGTCAAGGGTAAAGCTGTCGTTGATGCTGCGGTAGATCTCGCCGAAATGACCGCCCTTTTCGTTGGGGTCGTTGGGATTGATAAAGGGGTAAATGCCGTACTGCTCCTGAATGTTCGGGTTGCTCGCAATGTTGTAAAGCGTGCTCGTCCTAAGGTAGATATCGTAGCTGATGTCTCCGCTGAGCGATGCATTGATGCAGGAGTTTTCATCCCAAACTGCGTCAGCCTTCGGGGTCAGCGCAAGCCCGGACACAATACAGATGGGGTTGGCCGTTGTGGGATCAATGGCCTGGGTCTGATCGATCCAGCTGCATACTATCGTAAGCGTATGTTCCTCATCGTTGAACACTGCGCTCGAAAGGGTAAAGTATTCGTTTGACAGGGTGAGAGAGGATGTGTCCGCGTCGAAATTCGGGTCGATGCTCAGCACAACCCTGACCTCGGTCAAAACGCTCACACGCTCCGCAAGCTGAAGCAGGAAATCCCATGCTGTCGCATCCGGATCGTCGCCTCCGGGAAGGAGGCCGATAAGCGGCTTAATGCGTTCCGGTATCTCTATAACGCTCATATCGAGCGCAAAGGTGTAGTTGACCGTCATAACCTCGTCGGGGTCTACGGAGTGATAGTGGTTTTCAGCGACAAGCTCCGAATTGGCAACATACCTGTTCCATGCGAATCCGCGGTCTCCGGCCGTGGCGCTGTCGAAATCGAAAATGGCTTCATCCTCGCCGAAGAGCGAAACATTGATAAAAGCAATAACATCCGTATCTGCCGCAAGCACCGCTGCGACGATAACCTGCCTGATTCCGGATTCTTCGTTTCCGATAAAGCTGAATCCCTCAATGCTGCCTGCATCTTCGCTGCTCATTTCAAATAAGATATCGCCTGCGTTGATGGCAATGGCGTTGTCGCCGCAGGTCGCCGTGATGGGAAGCTCGGCAGGAACGCCGTAGATGGCATTAAGGTTGTCCTTGGTGAAGGTTATCGCATCGGGCACGGCGACATGCATGGTCTTGCTGCCCAAAACCACGCCGTCCAGCACGAGCTCGACTTCAACATCACCGCTTGCGATGGCGGTAAGAATGCCTTCCGTATCGATGGATGCGATGGTTTCATCCGATACGCGCCAGCTCGTTCCTTCGGGAAGCTCGGCGGCGTTTCCGGTTTCGCTAACGCCGACAGCCCTCATGGCAAGCGTGGTTCCGGGGGTTAGATAGCCGTAATCGGAAGCGACGACTGCATGGTGGAAGCTGTCGCTGGTGGTAGCGGTCGATACTACCAGGATGGAGGAGCTGACGGACCTTTCAAAGCCGTCGGAGGGACGGTTTACTACCGTAACTTCATCTGCGCCCTCCTCCTTGGCGGCAAAGGTGGTCGAACCGCCGCCGTCGAGATTTATGGCGACTACGCACCCCGCCTCGTACATGATCTGCGCTATCTCTCTTGCGCTGCCGCCTGCGGAGAAGGGCTCCTGGCGGCCGTCAAGCGCCATGAGTATGACCCTGTTGTCAGAGGTGATGCCGACGCAGGTTCGGGAGGCTCTGGTATTATAGTAGTTATCGCTGTCGGCAACCACGATCTGACCGTCGCGAACGAGGAAGATACTGCCGCCGACCGCTTCAACTATGCGATCCGAATATTCCTGCCATTGCGCAGCGCTGCCGATGATGGGAGTGCCGTCATCGAGGATAGCAAAGAAGTTTTCGTTTCCGACGCCGTTGTACTGTACGCCGTTCATCACGAGTGCGCCTGCCGGGGCGGCGTTGGTCATGTTATAGAAGTCCGCATTGACGCCCATGACAGCGTTATAGTTCTCAATATAGTTGGCGGTGTCGTCGGGGTTGGAATGCTTTTCCTGAGCAGCCGCCATCTGGTCGGTCACTCTGGTGAAACGCCAGCTCGATGCGTCGTTAAGACCGTAGTTCGCATAGATATTGAGGTCGTTCCTTCCGATATCGACACTGCCGATGTAATAAACTATCTGCTTGTCGTCAGCTGTCGTTGCGCGCCTTATCTGCTGCGTGACGCCCGGAGCAATGGCGGAGCTTACGGTCGAGAAAACGGTATAATAATCGTTGCTCTGTTCGCCGATGAAATCCTTTGCAAGCTCATAGAGATAATCCGCAAACACGTAGCAGCAGGCATATCTCAAATCGCTGTCCTCGGTGAGGCCGCGTTCGCCTTCGAGAAGCTGAGCTCCGGAATTGTTCCTGTATGCCTCATAAACGGCGTTGCGGATCTCGCTCTTGGTGTCGATGCCGGGGAACCTGTTGGAGAGGAAGAAGGACGCTCTGAAGCTGTCGGAAAGCATGCTCCCGAAATAGTTCTTCATTATCGTGGTCAGGCTCTTTCCGCCTGCACGGATGCCGCTCATGATGTAGAAAGCGTCGAGGTCGCCGTAGACGTCATAATAACCGAACGAATGGGCTTCGTCATCATCGATGCCGAAGTAATTCTCGGCGATTTCGGCGGTCATCTCTTCAACGCCGGTGCTTGTAAGTCCGCCGTTCTTGGCGTACTCCATAAGGTCGCAGATATCGCCTGCCCAGCTGCCGAAATCCTGCGAGGAAACGACGCCGGCATTATAGTAGGCGATGTTGAGCGCGCCGAACATATGCGCAAATTCCACCGTCTGACCGTTGGGAATGGTAAAGCGTCCGATGCCTCTCAGATCGGATGCCGCGGTGCCGTTCTGCACGTCCTGTTCGGCAACATAGTCGACAAATGCGGTGTTCTCGGGGCCTGCAAGTATAGCCCAGCTCCCGGTGTTGTACTTTTCAATGCCCGTGCGGATATAGTTGATTACCAATCCGACCGCGCTTTCACCGGTCACGGGAGCATATTCGCCCGCATAGCTTTCGAGGACCTCAAGGTTCGCAAGGAATGCGCTGAACTCCTCGCCGGATTTGACATTGCGTTCTGCAATGAGAATATCCGCATCGGTCATGGTTTCTGCAAGGTTCAGCACGGGCGCAAGCGCCAGCATGAACGCGAGCAGAAGCGAAACCGTCTTAATAAATCTGTTCTGATTCATTTTTCTCCTCCTGTTTATTTATCGCTATTTAATCTATCGATAAGATAGTTCAAATCCTCCTGCATGGCGTAAAGGCTGTGCTGTTCGTCCGCCGTGATGCCTTCGCCGAATGACAACTCCTCCACATAGAGATAAACGCTCCGCTCCGTACCGCCTGCGTCCTTCAGCCTGCCGACCATCGTATCACCGGATCTGCCGATGGTTACGACGAAAAGGGTCAGCTCCTGCTCACGAACAACGGCCTTGAAGGTGACGATGACGGACTCATCGCTCTCCTCCTGTTCGGTTCTGAGCAGCCCCTCCCATTTGGCAGGGAAGTACAGGTCGCCGAACTTGGTGGAAATGGTAATTTCCGGCTCGGGCGTGGACTTTACGGAGCTTCCGCCTCCTGCGCAGCCTATCATGGAAAGCGATGCGAAGATACAGCAGACGCAAATGGCGAAAACGATGATTCCGTTAATGAAATTAATGCTTTTTATGCGTTTTTTGCTTTTAAGGCTTATCATGGATTTTCCTCCTGATCATTCTTTTTATCGGATGCTCCTTGTGTATCCGTCGAACTCCATGGTTTTCTGGATTTCAAGATAGTTTTCATAGGAGCTTTCGGTATCAACTATCTCGGCATGGACCTTCTGACCTCGTTCCGGCTCGGGGGTAGGGGTCATATAGTCGCCGTAGAGCGTCGTCAACAGCTCGTCATAATGGGCGGAAACCGGAAACATTCCGGACTCAAACGGCAGCAGGATCGTTTCGTCCATCCATTCCCTTGGGAATACGCTCTTTTCGTATTTCGATGCAGCGCCGAAGAAGCAGTGAACGCGCTTTGTACCGGCGTACGCTTCGCCGCGCACGAACCTGCAAAACGCCTTTGTGGGGACAAGGCATGACAGCTTAAGCGCAAGCTTTTTGATTTTGCTGTCGGTTCGATAGCCCCTCTTGGCAAGCGATCTCGCAATAACGGCCTTTGATGCGGCAAACTGAAGCTTTCCGATGATCGGGGCGTCCGAAAGGCTGTCGCAGGGGAAGATGTCGATATAGATGCCCTGATGCATGAGCTCGTCTCTCGGAACATACCTTTCGATGCAGGCAGTGCCGTTTTTTCGGAGCTTGGAAAAAAACATCGGCCAGTGTTCGGAAAATTCCGCCTGGAGGAAATATTTCTCCGATTCCGGTTCCTTGGGAGCCTCTTTCAGGAAACGCTCATATTCCGGACGCAGCATGATGATGTCCAGATCGTCGTCCCACGGGATGAATCCCTTGTGCCGCACAGCTCCGAGGGCGGTGCCTGCAAAGAGCTGGTAGCTGATCCCAAGGCGGCGGCAGATATTGTCAAACACCGTCAGCAGCTCCATTAGCGCAGCCTGATGCTTTTTCAGCTGTTCATCAGTCCTTACCGGCATGGCATGTCCTCACAAATCCACTGATGTACTGCCATCATTTAAGATACTTGACGGCGGCGAAAAATGCGTATTTTGCGAACTCCGTGCAGCATTTCGGAAGCGGCAGTTCCAAATAATCGCGAAGGATGCGCCAACGATTCCTTGCGCTTGAAAGCTTGTCGGCCGATCGGGAGCTTTTGACCTGTCGGTGCTTGGCAAGGCATTCCGTACATCCGAAAGCCGTGCGTCCGCCGCGCAGAATGTCAAGCCACATGACCAGATCCTCGTGATAATACTCGGTGCTGAACCTGAATTCGTCTGCAATCTCCCTGCTCATGAGCACAGTCGAGCAGCCTATCACATTTTTTGAAAGCATATGCTCATAATCCGTGACCGGAGGAACGGTGAATGCCTTTTCGCCGTTTTCCCTAAGCAGGAAATATGAGCAGTAGATAAGCCCTCCGCCCGACCTTTCGGCAAGCTCCAACTGCTTTGAAAGCTTATCATAAAGCCAAACATCGTCAGCGTCGAGCAATGCGACATAATCGCCCGATGCCTCATCAAGCCCACGGTTTCTCGACCCGGCCGCACCGAGATTGTCCTCGTTTTTTATAAGCCTTATCCTTGGGTCAAGCCTATGATATTCAAGCGCGATATCGGCGGTATTATCATTTGAACGGTCATCGATTATGATCAGCTCCCAATTTCTATGGGTCTGGGCAGTGACTGAATCCACGGCCTCACGGATATAGCGTTCGGCGTTATACGCCGGCATTATTATGGAAACAAGGGGAGACTTCATCTTGCCCCCTCGTGCGTGAACATGAGCCTGACCGTTTTGAACATGCAGCTTAGGTCGAGCCTGAAGGAACGATTGCGAATATAATACATGTCGTAAACTATTTTTTCCTCCGGTTTAAGCTCATATCCTCCGTTTATCTGAGCAAGACCGGTAAGCCCGGGAGTGACCTGAAGGCGGTGCTTGAATTCGGGAATGTATTCGTCGAATTCCTCATAAAAACAGGCTCTTTCGGGACGGGGGCCGACAAAGCTCATGTTGCCGATGAGGATGTTCCATAGCTGGGGAAGCTCGTCCAGGCGGCTTTTCCTGAGCGCACGTCCGAATTTGGTGCAGCGCTTATCCTCCCTGTCCGCCCATTTCGGCCCATCCTTTTCGGCATCGACACACATCGAGCGGAATTTTATCATAGTAAACGGACGGCCGCATTTCCCGAGCCGCTCTTGCCGAAAAAGCACCGGACCCGGTGAATCCAGCTTTATAATAAGCGCTATTATAAGCATCGGTATGAGAAGAATTATTCCGAGAATGAATGAAAAACAGAGGTCGAAACTTCTTTTGATAAAATGATAATACCTTGAGCTGATGGTTTTACGGTCAACATGGGACACGGCAGCAAGCGTATCGCCGTCCAAGGGCGCGCCGCTGCGCACTGATTCCATCGTTTCAGCATTAGTAAAAGATTCCATGATAACTCTTGGCTTTCTTGTCAAAATATGTGTACAGAAAAGTACACCTTTATGCACAGCGTTTGGTGGTAAAAAATCATCAAAACGTTGGAAAACAGTCCAATTATTGCCAAATAATCGAGCTTTTATCGCAGGAATTATACTATATGGGCCAATTCTCTGTCAATACATAAAAGCGTACTTTTATGCACTCTTTCGACAATATATTGATAGATAACAAACTTGGAATCGATTGATAAATGAACCGCATCGTTACATGCATGGTAAATCAGAAGTAAAAAAATACTGCAAAAATCGGTAAATAACAGTAACAAAATGACAATGATAAGAAGTGAAAACAGAACTGACCCAATCGCCGCATATGCGCTCTATAAGCGTGGGAGCGGTTATCGGGTTTGCGGCCGGAAATGCATGTTAATATTTCGAAGTATAAACAATATGCCTTTTAACGGAACACATCATATCAGTATGGCGCCGTTGTATTTGTAAGCTGATATGCAATGCGTTCGCCGTTTCTGACATCGATAATGCCGCAGCGGAGGAAGCCGTGCTTAAGAAGGCAGCTTTGCATGGGCAGGTTGTCCCTGTGCGTGTCGATGCGGATAGTGCCTGTTCTTTCAAGGCAGAATCCCAGCGCGGCGGCAAACACGCCCCTGAATTTGCCGGACGAAGCTATCCTGTGAATGGTGCCGTAGGGGAGCGCATTAGGCCAGCTTCCCTCGCGAATGATTTGATAGGTGGGCTCGTCCCCGATGAAGAACATGAAAACGCCTGCGGCTATACCGCCCTCCATGACCAGAAAAAGTCTTTCATTCTCAATATCGCCGATGAGCAGCTCCTCCTCAGGATAGCCGTCGTTCCACTGATTGGGGTTGCCATGCTCCGCCATGAAGCTGCGCGCGTGGGCATAGATGGCAAGTATTTCGGGCAGATCCCCGGTATTTGCAAGTCTTATTTCCATATTTATTAATCAAATCAGGGCTTTCCGCAGATTCGGAAAACCCTGAAAACACAGATTCATCATCAGGTAAGCTCAAACATACCCGTGTATAGGTCGTAATATCTGCCTTTTTCGGCGATAAGGCTGTCATGGTCGCCGCGCTCGATTATCCTGCCCTGCTCAAGCACCATGATGGCGTTGGAATTGCGTACGGTCGAAAGCCTGTGAGCTATCACGAAAACGGTTCGTCCCTGCATAAGTCCGTCCATGCCGCGCTCGATAAGCAGCTCCGTGCGGGTATCGATGCTGGACGTTGCTTCATCGAGAATGAGCACGGTCGGGTCGCTGACCGCAGCCCTGGCGATAGCGATGAGCTGACGCTGACCCTGCGACAGGTTTGCGCCGTCCGATACGAGCATGGTGTTATAGCCTTCGGGGAGGTGGGAAACGAAGTAGTGAGCGTTTGCTATCTTCGCCGCCTCAATGCACTCCTCGTCCGTGGCGTCCAGCCTGCCGTAGCGGATGTTGTCCATGACCGTTCCTGTGAACAGATGGGTATCCTGCAAAACCATGCCGAGCGTACCCCTGAGATCCGCCTTCTTCATCCTGCGGACGTCGATGCCGTCATAGGTTATCTCGCCCTCGTCAACATCGTAAAAGCGGTTAATCAGGTTGGTAATGGTGGTCTTGCCTGCGCCGGTGGAGCCGACAAATGCGATCTTCTGACCCTTCTTGGCGTAGAGCGAAACATCGTGAAGCACGGTCTTGATACCATCGTAGCTGAAATCCACATCGTGAAGCTCGACCTTGCCGACAAGGGGAACCTCGGTGGTGCTGCCGTCCTCGCAGGGAACGAGCCAGAACCTTTCGCCGTTCTCGTGCTCAACAAGCCTTACGTCGCCATCGTCGATCTCCGGCTCAACGTCCATGAGCTTAAATACCCTTTCCGCACCGGCAAGTGCCAACAGCACAAAGCTGAACTGCTGCGATATCTGCGAAACCCGGTCGGCAAACTGCCTGATGTAGCCGAGGAATGCGATAAGCACGCTGCCCTCCGTGACCAGTCCCAGCACGCCGAGCGTACAGGTGATGGAGTAGAAGATATGCGACAGATTATTCATGATTGGGCCGACGATATTGGCATAGGTGTTGGCCTTGGTCGCCGCGCCGCAAAGCTCCTCGTTAAGCCTGTCGAAGGTTTCGGAGCATTCCTGCTCGTGGTTGAACGCCTTGACTACCTTTTGACCGGCCATCATCTCTTCGATATAGCCATTGACGTCTGCTACTGCCTTCTGCTGACGGGAGAAATTACGGCTGCTCTTTTTGCCGATTATCTTGACCGTGTAGAACACGACAAAGCCCATGACGGCTACGATTGCGAACAGCTTGAGCGACAGGATAAGCATCATCAATACCACGCCCACAAGCGATGTGCAGGAGATGATAAGCTGGGTTATGCTGTGGTGCAAAAGCTCGCGAATAGCGTCGATATCGTTCGTATAGTAGCTCATCAGCTCGCCGTGCGTGTGCGTGTCAAAATACTTGATGGGCAGACGCTGCATACGGTTGAACATATCCTTCCTCAGCTCGCACAGCACCTTGGTGGAGCAGATGAGCATCAGGTAGTTAAGCAGATAGTTCGTCACCACTCCGGAGAAGTACAGGAATGCCATGCCTATGGTCAGGGAGAGGTACCTTGCGTACTGCTCCGTCTTGACGACGCCGGTCTCCTCCAGCACCGCCACCAGCGGCTTCATCATGAACGAAGCCGCGATGGTGGAAGCGGAGTACAGCAGAATGGCGATCACCGCCACGATGAACATCCAGCGGCAGTTCTTGTAGTAGGAAAAGATCCTTCCGAGGGTCTTGAAGGGATTATCGGGCTTGCGTTTGCCCTTGAAGCCTGCGGTTATCTCTTTCTGATTAGCCATCTATGACACCCCCTTCCGCATTGTTCCTTGCTCTGTTCTGCGAACGGTAGACCTCCCTGTAGATCTCGCTGCGCTCCATAAGCTCATCATGCGTGCCGATATCCGACAGCGTGCCCTTGTCGAGCACGATGATGCGGTCGGCATCCTGTATGGAGGATATTCGCTGTGCGATTATGAGCTTTGTCGTCCCCTTGAGGCTCTGACGGAATGCGCGTCTGATGCTCTCGTCCGTCTTGGAATCGACTGCCGAGGTGGAATCGTCGAGTATCAGCACCTTGGGGTTTTTGAGCAAAGCCCTTGCGATGCAGAGGCGCTGCTTCTGTCCGCCGGATACGTTCACGCCGCCCTGACCAAGGTCGGTGTCATAGCCATCTGGGAAGCTCATGATAAAATCGTGGGCGCATGCGAGCCTGCACGCCTGCTCTATCTGAGCGTCGGTGGCGTTCGGGTTGCCCCAGCGTAGATTATCGCGGATGGTGCCGGAGAACAGCATGTTCTTTTGAAGCACCATGGATACGGATTCACGCAGCTCATAAAGGGAATACTCCTTGACATTGCGTCCGGCAAGCCTGACCTCGCCGTGGAGCACATCGTAAAATCTCGGAATAAGCTGTACGAAGGTCGATTTGCCCTCGCCCGTGCCGCCGACGATGCCGATGGTCTCGCCTGCTTTGATATGCAGGCTGAAATCGTGAAGATTCAGGTTCTCCTCGCTGCCGGTATAGCTGAAATCGACGTTTACAAACTCGATATCGCCGTTTTCGACTTTGAGGTCGTTTTCCGGGCCTACTATGTCGATCTTCTCGTTGAGCACCTCGTTGATGCGCGCGATGGACTCACGGGTCATGGTGAGCATCATGAAGATCATTCCTACCATGCCGAGGGAGCTGACCACCTGGTTGGTGTAGGTGAGAAGGCTGACAAGCTCGCCCTTTTGAAGCGTACCTGCGAAAATAACTTCATTGCCGCCCAGGATGAGCAGTACGATGGCGCAGGTCCACATGATAAACATCTGGATAGGTCCGATGAGCGTGAACATGCGCTGAGCGTAGACCTGAGTCTTTTGAAGCTCATCGGCAGAGCGGGCAAATTTTTCCTCCTCATAGTCCTCGCGCACAAACGCCTTGACGACTCGCACGCCGGTTACGTTCTCCTGAACGGAGGCGTTCAGCCTGTCGTATTTTTTGAGCATGAGCGCGAAACGGGGCCTTGCGACCTTGCCGAACCAAAGCAGTATTGCCAGCAGCAGCGGCACGGCGACGAGGAAGATGACGGACAGCTCCGCATTTATGCGAAGCGCCATGACCGCCGCAAGTATCATCATCACGGGCGCGCGCACAAATGTTCTTATGGCCTGCTGATAAAGGTTCTGCAGGTTGTTGACATCGGCTGTGGCACGCATTACAAGCGATGAGGTGGAGAATTTATCCGTGTTCTTGAACGAGAACGACAGGATCTTTTCGAAAATGCTCTTTCTGAGGTTCTTTGCAAAGCCCATGCCCGCAACCGCGGCGGTTCGCGCGGCGAGCGAGCCGAACAGCAGCGAAAGCAGTGCTGAGAGTATCATAACAAGCCCCACAACGATAACGAACTGTTTCTGGTTTGCTATAAGCTCCGGAGAAAAATACTGCTTCAGCAGGAAATCGTCGGCACGATAGAGCCCGCCGTCAACAAGGGCGGCCATCAGCATCGGGATAAAGACTTCAAGAAGCACTTCGAATACGATGAAAATCGGTGTCAGTACAGTGGGCAGGATATAGCCCTTGGCGCACGGGAGTATGTTTCTAAAGCCCGTGTCCCTGCTCTTTATGGTTTTTTCTTTCATTCAACTTTCCTTTTCAGCCTGATTCGGCAGCGTCAATATTGGTAAAATTATAGCACGCCGGGTCAAAAAATGCAATGTCTTTCACATTTTTGCCAAAAATCACCCGATCACCCCAGGAATTATCGTTGTGCTTTGCGTCAAGGCGTGGTATAATCGGTTCACGGTCTATGAGTCCGAATAAACAAATTGGAGATGCTGTTTGAAACTTAACAACACCTTGGAGAGTGTACTGTAAGCGGGAGGCTTGCAAATACATTCGCCGCAATGCCTCTCGCAGCTGACAGTCAACAGATGAAAGAGGTAGAAAAATGAAAAGTATTATTGACTGCAACAAGACCTATACCATACGAAAAGAGACCGAAAGCGATTATCGCGCGGTCGAGAATCTGACCCGAGAGGCTTTCTGGAACGTTTATCGTCCGGGCTGTACCGAGCATTATGTGCTCCATCAGTTCCGTTCAAGGCCCGAATTTGTCAAGGAACTGGACTATGTTATGGAGGTGGGCGGTGAGCTCATCGGCCACATCATGTTTGTCCGTGCCGAGATAAAGGCGGACGACGGCAGGGTGCTGCCCATCATGACCTTTGGGCCTATAAGCATCCGCCCCGATTTTCAGCGCAAGGGCTATGGCAAGATCCTGCTCGATTTCGCCCTTGAAAAAGCCGCAGCAATGGGCGTCGGAGCCGTCTGCATGGAGGGCAATATCGACTTTTACGGCAGGAGCGGCTTTGATGTCGCCTCAAAAAGCGGAATTCATTATTACGCTGAGCCGAGAAGCGAAGCCGTACCCTACTTTCTGCTCAAGCAGCTCAGTGAGGGCTTCCTTGACGGAGTGACGGGCGAGTACAGAACCCCCGACGGTTATTTCGTTTCCGATGCCGAGGCAGAGGAATTCGACAGGCAGTTTCCACCGAAGACGAAGCTGAAGCTGCCGGGACAACTGGTATAATGTAAGAGTCCCCCGGCGAAAGGACGCGCTTCCTCCGCCGGGGATCCTCTTTTTTGAGCCCCGCTGAGCGTTGGCGAACCGCTTCCCTGCCTGCCGGCAGACGAACAGCGCATGGAGCATGCGGCGATGTTGGCTTTGCGGAGCAGGGAAAGCGGCGCAGGCTTGCATGACCCTGCAAAATCAATAATCTTATGTGATATTTATTGCCTTGATCAGGCTGAAGAACGCTCCGAAAATAAACTACCCTATGTGAAAACGACAGGGTCTGCGCACCTCTGCATTTTCGGGAAAAAATAAACGGATTTTTTTCATAAAAATTCAACTTTGCCGTTGACAAGCCGAACCTGCGCATGCATACTCTATGCAGAGAGCAGACATATCATAGCGTCTGTTCGGACATGAAGAAAGGACGGCGATGCATTCGAATCAAATCAGATACCGTCACGATACTGCTGCAATGAACGACCAAACAGAATAACAAAATTAAGGAGAGTAAGTTCAATGAAAAGAACCCTATGTATGATCCTGGCGGCAATGCTGATCCTTGCCTCCGCTTCTCTGTTCGCATGTAACGGCAATAACGACGAAACGCCCGGTAATGACCCTTCATCAAAGATCACTGCGGGGCCCACGGAAGAGCCGACGGAAGAGTCCACTGAAGAGCCGACGGAAACGCCAGTTCCGGAAGCGTATGAACCCAAGGACGAGTACGAACGGCTTGTCATCGACTTTCTTGACTGCGTAAACAGGGGCGACCTCGAAGCATGGACAGAGCTCTTTGTTCCCAACGAGAGAGAGTATAAAAAGCAGGCGCTGGAACAGAAAACGATCGACATTATTTATGTTGAACGCTTTGATGTTCATTTTATGACGCAGGTGGATTCTTTTGCTGCGCTGCGCAGCACCTTAAATCTCGAACTGGAAGGAATGGAAAAGTACGGTAATATTGACGATGCGCCGGAGTATTATACCAATGATGAGCTTTTGAAGCACTATTTCGTCTGCACGAATTGCACTCTTATCGGGGATATCATTCATGGCGATGTACCGGCTGATTGCTTTTACCATGAAGGCCACGAGGATTATGTGATAACCCTTGCCTCGGTTGACGGAGAGTGGCATGTGCATTCTATGTATTCGATGTATCATATTGAACCTTCCGATTATAGCACAGAATTCGGTGAAGACTTTACAGACCCCCACGATAATTGATGCCTTGGAAGCTGCACGGCGAAAGCCGTGCAGCGAATTTGTTAAAAAGAGAAAAAACAAACCAACATTCACTTTCAATAATTAATCGAAAAAATAATTAAATTCATAAAATTCATGCTTGATAAAGAGCAATCCTTAAAGTATACTAAAAACAGAGAATAAAGGTATATCTCATTTTCGACGGCATTTAGACCAAAGGCTGTGCTTCGGAAAATGGAGCGTACCGAGCCTAACGAACACATCAATTCAATTTAGGGAGGAAAACGTTATGAAAAAATGGCTTTGTATCATCATATCCGTTGTCATGCTGCTTGCCGCAGCGGCAATGCCTGCTTGCAGGGACGAGGGCGCCTACAAGGCAAAGACGGAGAGAGAGCAGCTGCTGCTGGATTATTTCGACGCCGCCAACAGGAAAGATTACACCGAATGGGTGAATTATTATCTTGCCGGCAGTTTGAGAGACCGTGCGCAGCAGGAGACGGAGAAGGGTTATCTTGATATCGAAACAACCACCGTCAATGACATAAAGCTTGTTGACAGCAAGTACTGTGAGGTATGGGTTTCTTCGCAGCTTAGCGTTTATGAGGACGCAGGCAAGCCTAACGAAGCTCCGGATTACCTTACCGATCCCGACAAGCTGGAGTGCTATTTCGTCTGCATGGATGTCAAGGTTCACGAAGGCATCGAACAGGACTACATGACAAAGGATGGTCATAGGGATCAACTGTTTGTGCTTGTGCAGGTTGACGGAAATTGGTACATCGCATACAGTACGATAATGTTTGAAATGGACGGCTACGACTTGGATTCGTTCCATAACTATACCCCGGATCCGTCATAAGGGCATGTACGAAAAAATTTATAGCAAATAGAATCAGCTCCCTGCCTGCGCTCGTATCGAACGCCTGCAGGGAGCTTTGTATTATCCTTATTTTGAGCTTTATATCCCGAGAAGGGTCGTTGCCAGCCCGAAGAAGATGATGAGCGCAATGGCGTCGACCACCGTCGTAATGATGGGGCTTGCCATTACTGCCGGGTCAAGGCCTATCTTCTTGACGAGAAGCGGCAGCGTGCAGCCGACAAACTTTGCGATGAGCACGACAGCCAGCAGCGTGAGGCTTACGGTCAGCGCTATCATCAGCCCGACCTTATCGAAAAGCATTAGCTTTGCGAAGTTGACCACGGCGAGCGATAAACCGCACATGAGCGCGACACGAAGCTCCTTGAATATGACTTTGAAGATATCGCGGAACTGTATCTCGCCGAGGGAAAGGCTCCTGATTATGGTAACGGATGCCTGACTTCCGGAGTTGCCGCCCGTGTCCATAAGCATGGGGATAAATGTAGTGAGCACTATCTGTGCGGCGAGTGCGGCTTCAAATTTTCCGATGATGAGCTGGGTAAAAACCGCAGAGATCATCATCAGCATCAGCCAGGGGATACGATTCTTGTATATCTCAAAGACCGAAAGCTTGGGGTAGGGCTTTTCTGAAGGAGTCAGCGCAGCCATCTTTTCCATGTCCTCGGTGGCTTCCTCGCGCATGACGTCGATAGCGTCGTCGACCGTGATGATACCCACGAGCCTGCTGTCGCCGTCCACAACGGGCATGACGGTCAGGTCGTAGCGTGCAAACTTATCGGCAGCCTCCTCCATATCCTCCAGCGTCTTGGCAAAGATGACGTTCTCATCCATCAGCTCCGACACCGGGGTATCCTCCTCGGCAAGCACCAGCTCGCGCAGAGAGATCTCGCCGATAAGGCGGCTCTTTTCCACAACATAGCAAATATCGATGGTCTCTTTGTCAACGCCCTTCCTGCGTATCACGGAAAGCGCCTGCGCTGCGGTCAGGTCGGGAGAAAGACCGATGAAATCGGTCGTCATGATTGAACCTGCGCTGTCATCGGGGTACTTGAGCAGGTCGTTTATCTGCTTCCTCGTGTCGCTGTCCGCCTGCTTGAGAATACGCTTGACAACGTTTGCGGGCATCTCCTCGATGATGTCCGCCGCATCGTCAACATAAAGCTCATTGACGATTGCGGAAAGTTCGGCGTCCGAGAATGCGTTGATGAGCATTTCCTGCGAATCGTGACCCATTTCGACAAAAACATCCGCCGCAAGCTCCTTGGGCAGAAGCCTGAACAGCACGAGTAGCTTTTGAGGGGTCTGATCCTCGAGTATCACCGCAATATCCACCGCGTTGAGCGTGCGGAAGATATCCATTATGCTGGTGTAGCGCTTGTTTTCGAGCAGGGTATCCACCGTGCCCGACAAATCTGTTGAAAATACTGCCATTATTCCTTTTGGGAATTGAATGCCGCAAAATAACCCTCTGACGAATCAGAGAGCGGCATGGTATCGGCTGTGATATGGGAGATAAAAGGAAATGCTAAATCCGCGGAGCCGGAATCGCCGCACGCCGCATCATACTCTCATACAACCGACATCGCCCTATGCCTGTACTGCCGTCTGCGTCCATATTCCGCTCCTTTCATGATTTCGATAGTCCGTTTAACGAAACGATCCATTCTAATTTTATGTCCGCATCGGCTTATTGTCAACCCTTTTTGAACAAAAAATGCAATGATTTTTACGGCTTTTGCGGCTCTGTGCGTTAGCTCCGTGTGCTGCATTATCCGCTGCGGAGCCCTTTACTGCCGCCGAAGAGGGCGGCAGCGTGCCTGCGTATTTCCGCCGCCCCGATCCTGAAAAATAAAACGCAGCCGGAGCTTTAGGCCGACTGCGCTCTGTGCGGTTTTGCCTAGCAATATCCGAACGATTACCGGCTACTGCGAAACGGTGAACAGGGCATGGAAATAGCCTTTTCTTTCCATAAGCTCGTCAAAGCTTCCGCTCTCCTCGATGCGTCCGTCCTTAAGGACTACGATACCGTCGTATCGGCGAAGCAGGGATTCTTCCAATCCGTGCGTCACTACGATGCGTGTGATGCCGTCAAGGTCGAGGATATCGCTTGCGACCTGATGCGCCGTCTGCGCATCGAGCGAAGCCGTCGCTTCATCGGCAAGCAGAACGGAGGACTTTTTAAGCAGGCTCCGTGCGATGGAAATGCGCTGCTTTTCGCCGCCGGACAGCCCCTTGCCGTTTTCGCCGCAGAGATAGCCGTCGCCCCGCTCCGCAATCAGTGCGTTAAGGTGGGCATGGCTGATGGCGTCCTCTATCTCCTGCTCGGGAAAGCTGCGGAACATGGTAACATTGTCCCTGATGGACGCATTAAAGATGAAAACATTCTGCTGAATGACCGAAATAAGCTCATATAGGGATTCGGAAGCGATGCTTCTCAGCTCCGTATCGTCGATAAGGATATTCCCTCTGTAGTTCCCGGCGGCTGCCGTCAGCAGATTGAGCATTGTGGATTTTCCGCTGCCGCTTGCGCCAACCACCGCATACGCCTTCCCGGCATCGAAGAATGCGGAAATTCCGTGCAGGACCTCCTTGCTGTCGTCATAGCCGAACGAAACGTTTTCAAGCCGTATACCGCTTTCAAGATGGGTAAGCTCCGAAGTTCCCTCGGATACGGGATTGCTTTCAAGCGCGGTCGCCAGCTTATCTATAAGGCCACGGGCAGCTTTTCGGCTTGCAAGCAGTCCCGGAAGCTCTGCGATGGGCGATATCATGAAGTTCATAAGGTTTACAAAGATTATGACAACGCCGGGGGTAAGTCCATAGCCTGACAAAGCGAAGTAAGAGCCGATAAGGAATACGCCAAGCTGCGCAATGATGCCTGTTACGGTGCCTATCATGCCCACAATGGTCTTGATGCGCCGTTTGCTGAACTTTTCGCCTTCAAGCGCCCTGTTGTTTTCGGCAAACAGCTTAAATATCTCCTTTTCAGCCTTGAAGCTCTTGACCACCGAAAAGCCTGCGAGACAGTCGCTCAGGGCGGCGGTGAAGCTCCTGTTGCGATCGGATACCCTGCGCTCTGCGGCTTCTATCCTGCTTCCCGTCAGCAGCGATGCGATAAGAGGAAGTATCGTGACCCCGGCAGCGATCGCCGTCAGCAGCGGAGAATACCACAGCATCATGACCAGTGCGCCTGCGAAGGTGAATACCTTTGATATCAGGGCCATCTGCTGCCCCAGATAGTCCGTTTCAATGCTCGTCGAGTCGTTGGTCAGTGCCGAAAGATAGGTCGCCGTGCTTTCGTCGCGGAAGGATGAAATGCCTTTTTCGGTCAGCTTGCGAAAGGCAAAGTTTTTATACTGCAGCATTGCACGCTCGATGTAGAGGGGCATAGATATGTATTCAAGCAGGAAGACGGCGATGCAAAGAACGACAAAGCCGCCGCTGAGCTTGGCAAGCGTACCTATCGGGAGCGTACCCGGAACGCCCGATGCCGCATCGATGAGCTGCATAATGAGCCATGATATGATAAGGTTTAGAGAGCCGCCGATCAATGATGAGAACACCGCAAGGCATAGGGCGGGTATGTTCTTGTGGTAGAACTGCGATTCAAGCTGCTTTTTCAGGGGTTTAGCCTTCATTTTCTGTCATCTCCTTCCAAATGGCGGACAGTTCTTCATCCGCAATGCTTTCTATCGTTCTCCTTATGCCCTCCGCCGCAGTCGCTCCAAGGTCATCGAAAACGCTTGCGCCTTCTCCGTGAGCGATAAACCGTATGGAGTTGACCTCATAGGTGGGGGAGGCGTCGAAATTTTCCGCAATCTCTTTGGCATGTCGGAGCAAGCGGATTGCTTCGTCCTTGTTTCCGTCCCTTATCTCGGCGTAGGCAAGGGTGACGAAATACATGGATGTCATTTTATCAAGGAAGTTTGGTTTGGCATTGTCACTGAGTCCGGATAGAACATCAATGCCCCAGTGCGCTATATCCCGGAACGACTTATAATCATTTTGACTATGGAATACGTTCATATAGCCTGAAACAATCCGGATTAGGGAAGTAATGCTTTCGAGCAGCGCTTCCTCCAAAAAACGAACAGCTTCATCGGGGCGATTGCATTCAGACGCCAGTGCCAACCCGATCAGGCTCTTGAACATGCCGTTTGTGTCGTGCTGCTTCCAGAGCCTGACAGCGTTTTCCGCATCGCCAAGCGCAAGGCAGGCTTCCGCCATATTACCGAAGACGGTCGACTCTCCGATCTCCGGGTCTGTATTCTGCGGGAGCAGTACCCGGGCGTTTTCCAGAAGCTCCAGAGCTCGGCGCAGCTGCGTTTTGTTCTTGGACTCTATCCCAAAGCAGTTGTAGAGAATGGCGCAGTTATAAACTATATCAAATGAATTCGGATATTTCTTCAGTGCCTTTTCCGCCTCGATAAGTCCGGAACGGTCCTTGTTATGCCGGTACTCCTTTATCCTTTGCACGGTCGCGGCGAGACGATTGTCCTTCATCTCGTAGCCGAGCAAAACATCCACGGAAGTATCGAAAAAGTCCGCCATTTCCATAATGAGATTAAGCTCCGGGACGGACAGCTTCGCTTCCCATTTGTATACCGCTCCGACCGTCACGCCCAGCACCTCGGCAAGCTGCTCCTGAGTGAGCTGCTTCTGCTTTCGGAAGGCACGAATGTTTTCCGCAAGCCTTATTTCCATATTGTCATCTCCCTTCTCTCTGTTATGCCTGAATTATAGCATAGGATTGTTGTGATGTGTACCCACTATGCGTACTAACAGAATAATAGTTTTTATACTGTTGGTATTGGTCTGCATACTGAAAAGAACTATGCACTTGCTGCTCGGCAAATATTGCCGCTATTTCTTGAACATACCGATAAAAGATGCTATACTGACCGAAAGGGGGATTGATCAATGTCTGAAACCAAAATGCTGCATCCGGCGTACTGCGGATTTGACTGCGCCAAATGTCCCGTCTACATCGCTTCCGAAACCGGGGATGAAAAGCTCAAACGCGAGCTTATCGAACGCTTTTCCGAAGGAACTGAAAGCATCGGCTTTGAGCAGATAGAATGCCATGGCTGCAAGAGCGATATTCCGAGCGGACATCGGTTCTGCAGCGAATGCGAATTTCGAACCTGTGCGCGCAGACGCGGAATAAGCTCATGCGGCGAGTGCGGCAGCTATCCCTGCGAGAGCATCGAGCGGCGTTTTCCCGTCGGCTGCGAGAGCAGAAGCGTGCTTGACGCGGTCAATGGGGCGCACGGCGCATCGACCGAAAAATAGCTTGCTTTTATAAAGAAAATGCGTATAATTAGTATGATTTATAATCCATGCGTGTGCAATGCACCCGAGAAAGGACTCCAAATTGGAAAGAACACTAATCCGTGATATCAAGACCAAGGCCGGCGCAAGCGCCAAGGTTCAGGGCTTTGTTGAAAACTTCCGTGACGGCAAGAGCATGGCTTTTATCGTGATAAAGGACATCACCGGCAAGGTACAGGTGACCGTGGAAAAGGAAAAATGTGCCGGGCTGCTCGATGAGCTTGCCAGGATCACCCCGGACAGCGTCGTTACCGTTATCGGCAGCGTCTGTGAAAATGAGTATGTCAAGCTGGGCGGCATCGAGATTTTGCCCACAGAGCTTATCGTTGAATCCGTTGCCGACCCCCTGCCGATAGTTCGCAAGGAGATACCTGCTACCAAGAAAAAGCAGGCTGTCGAGCGTTCGGCGATCGATCAGAGGCTGAACTACCGCTGGATAGATCTGCGTACCGATGAAAATCAGCTGTTGTTCAAGGTTCAGTCCTGCCTCATCAACGCGATGAGAACTTATCTTATCAACCACGATTTCATCGAGATACATACCCCGAAGCTTATCGGCGCGGCAAGCGAGAGCGGCGCGGACGTTTTCGAGGTGGATTATTTTGACCGCAAGGCTTATCTTGCGCAGAGCCCCCAGTTCTATAAGCAGATGGCAATGGCAAGCGGATTTGAAAGGATCTTCGAAGTCGCTCCGGTATTCCGCGCGGAAAAGTCCTTCACCAGCAAGCACACCACCGAGTTTACAGGCTTTGACCTTGAGTTCAGCTATATCGAATCCTATCGTGACGTTATGCAGATCGAGGCCGAAATACTGACCTATGCCCTTGGCGTCGTCAAGGAGAAGTTCGGCGAGCAGATAAAGGAGAGCTTCGGCATCGAGGTCATCGTTCCCACCCTTCCCTTCCCGGTCATCAAGCTTGCGGATCTGTATAACGAGCTTGAAAAGGAATTTGGCTATGTTCCGTCCGACGAGGATAGGGGCGACCTCACCACCGAGGCTGAAAAGCTCAGCTTCGAATGGGTAAAGAAGCATTACGGCCATGAGTTCCTGTTCATAACAGATTATTCTGCGGACAAGCGTGCTTTCTACCATATGCGCGATGAAAACGGCACTCCTCTCGGCTATGACCTCATCTGGCGCGGCGTTGAGATAACCACGGGCGCACAGCGTGAGCATCGCTATGAGATACTCAAAAAGCAGGCGGACGAAAAGGGCCTTGGCGAGGATGTCAAGTTCTATCTTGAGTTCTTCAAGTACGGCTGTCCTCCCCACGGCGGCTTCGGTCTCGGCGTCGACAGGCTTACCATGCTCATGCTAGGCCTTACGATAAAGGAAGCGATGTTCCTCTTTAGGAGTCCCGACAGGCTCAATCCGTAATCAGGCTTTGGGTGATATTTATGACATTTGCCGAATGCCTTTTCTCGGCGGAGCTGATCCCCGTCCTCTGTTTTATCTTCGGCATTTTGCTGTATAAGCATGAACCAAAGAAGATAAACGGCTGTTACGGCTATCGTACCTGCCGCTCGATGAAGAATGAGGATACCTGGAAGTTTGCCAATAATCTTCTCGGCAGGCTTTGGCTTGGAGGCGGAGCGGTGCTCATCGTCATTTCCGCGGCGGCAGTCCTTGCCGTAAATGCTTCGCGGCATGATATGTTCTCGGCAGTAAGCGGACTTGCGGTGATAATGGATCTTGTGTTCATGGCAGCATCCATTATTCGGGTAGAATCCGCGCTCAAAAAGCGTTTCAGTAACGACGGCAGCAGGAGGGAAGACGGTTCCCGGGAGTAAGTCCTCTCTGATGCGAAGTATAAGATACAATACAACGTTCCGCACAAAATGCGGACTGCGAAGCATCGGCAATAACAATTTCATAGGAACTATCTAATGCGATCCGGAAACTCTCTTGGCAAAAGCTCCGGATCGCTTATTGTTTTTCGCCGGCAGCCTGTAAATCCGCTTGATTCTATATAAAGCAGACTATATCTTATTTTATTAAAAGGGGTTGTGTTATCTTAAATAATATGTTATAATGAGCTCGCAAAAGGGCAGATATTTTGTTGAAAAATGGATCTGCCCTTAAATTAAAAGAAAGAGAAGGTAACATCAATGAAAAAGCTCCTTTCAGTACTGCTTGCTGTCATGCTCGCTGTCGGCTGCTTCAGCATCGTTGCTGACACCAACAGGGTCGATCCTACCAAGGATTGCGCATTCGGTTATGACATCTCCGCTTTCAGCGTCGTAGATAACTACGGCGAAACCTGGGATGCCTCCAGCCTTCAGAATGCTGAGCTCACCCTCATCAACTATTGGGCAACCTGGTGCGGTCCCTGCATAAGCGAAATGCCCCACTTCCAGGAAGCGTATGAGCACTATTCCGCCAACCCCGATGAGGGCGTACAGATTATTGCTGCCGTATGCGAAACCAATGGCTGCACTTGGCAGGGCGCTCTCTCGTTCCTCCAGCAGAACGGCTATACCTATCCCAATGTAAGGGTTGACAGCGTTCTCGATGCAGCATTCAATACCTGCGCTTACATTCCTCAGACCCTCATCGTTAACAGCGACGGCATCATCCTCGACCACATTGTCGGTTCTTTCCCCAGCGTCAGCTATCTCTACGATGTTGTCGATATGTGGAAGTATGCGATCGAAAACGAGGGCAATCCCGCAACCTGCACCTATGTAAGCGGAATCGACGGTTCCGTCATTGCGACCGAAGAGGTTGCACTTGGCAGCGTTTTTGCTCCCAACTATCCCGAAGCTCCCGAAGCTCCCGGCTATGAGTTCAAGAACTGGACCGTCAGCGGCGAGATCTATCTTACCGGTAATGACCCCGTCATGCAGATCGTTATGGGCGACATCACTGTTACCGCAAACTACGATGTTCAGAAGAATAAGGTCAGGTTCTATGACGGCGTGACCGGACTCCTTCTCAAGGTCCAGATGGTTCCCTACGGCCAGAGCGCAACCGCTCCCGAACACCCCGAGCATGAGGGCTATACCTTCATCGGCTGGGATGTAGACTTCAGCGAGGTCTATGCTCCCCTTGATGTTCACGGCGTATGCGTACCCGAGGGCGAAGAGCCCACTCCCGTAGTGACCGAAGAGCCCACTCCCGAACCCGTCGAGACTCCCGAACCCGGTGTTCCCGGCGATGTTAACGGCGACGGCGTTGTCAACGCAGCAGACGCAAACCTTGCAATGCGTATGGCACTCAACCTTGCCGAAGCGGTTCCCGCTGCCGATGCAAACGGCGACGGCAACGTTAATGCGGCAGACGCAAACCTCATCATGAGGTGGGCGCTCAATCTGTAATGACAGATACTGTTAATTAGTATGGTATTGGTGTGTGCGGCCGTGCTCCGGTGTGGCCGCATACACCCCAAATAGCTCACCGTCGATGTGGGGGCATAATGCCTGCATCGTAAGGTGAGATATACATTTTTTAAGCAATAGCTTCATAAATTTTCCTGCCTGAATTCAGGCGTCCGCAACAGTCGGACGGAAAGAAAGGACAGTTATGCGCAAAAGCAATAAGTTAATTCCGGGTCTTGTATGCCTGCTCTTGACAGCGACCCTGTTCATGACCGGCTGCTTACATCCGTGGAGACTGGCGTCAAACCCGTTTACTCCCGTCCCATCAATGGAACCGCTGCAGACCGATCCGGCAACGGAGGGTCCTGCCGATACCGATGAGCCCGGAGATACCGATGAGCCTGTCGATACCGACACTCCTGTCCCCGGTGATACCGATACCCCTGCTCCGGATGACACGGATACCCCTGCTCCCGGTGACACGGACACCGCTGCTCCTGTCGATACCGATACCCCTGCTCCCGGTGACACGGATACCCCTGCTCCGGGCAATACGGACACCCCTGCTCCGGGCAATACCAATACGCCCAAGCCTACGGCGACGCCCAAGCCCACGGCAACGCCCAAGCCTACGGCAACTCCAAAGCCCACTCCCGAACCTGACATTAAGCCGTTCTCCACGACCGCTATCAATGTCCAGGGAGTTACCTACGACAATTCCATGTTCAGCTCGAACGGAACCAAGCTGACCATGATAAACATCTGGTCCACCACCTGCGGCCCCTGCATCCAGGAGCTTCCGCATCTGCCTGCGCTTCAACAGGCGTATGCTTCGCGCGGACTTCAGATCGTCACGGCTCTCGGCGATTCCGAGACCCCCGGTGCGATAAACACTGCGCTTGGCATCATCAACGGAATCGGATTCAATCTCCCCGTTCTAAGGTGCAATGCCTCCTTTAACGCCCAGTTCCCTGCAGGCGCGTACCCCACCACCTATTTCATCGATCAGAACGGCAATATCGTCAAGGTCGTGACCACCGCCAACAGCTATGACGCATGGTGCTCGATCATCGACGGTTTGCTCTGATAACGGAGGAATTATGAAAGCCAAGAAGAATAAGTCCCCATACAACAGCGTTCTTGACGGTAAGCTCCGCTATATCGTACCGATCGCCGTGTTCGTTATCGCTGCCGGATTCTTCGTTTACGGTATCTTCGACGGCGAGATGGCCGCCGTGTTCAACAAGGCGATAAATCTCTGCCGCGAGTGCGTCGGCATCGGCTGAGTTCGGAGGTAAGTACATGGAAACCAAGAATCCTGCGCTCAGCGCAAACAAGCCCAAAAGAACCAGGCTTCAGATAAGAAAACGCGCGGAGCGTATCCGCTTTACGATCCAGGCGCTGTTCTCTATCATAACCAACAGCTATTTTACCGGCTTTATCACCGGAACCATTTCCAAGGGCAAGCTCAAGCAGATCTGCGTTCCGGGCATGAACTGCTACTCCTGCCCCGGTGCGCAGGGTGCATGTCCCATCGGTGCTCTGCAGGCGGTGTTCAATCAGTCCGACTACTCCAAGGGTATTTGGACCGATCCGGAATCCGGCTTTACCGTGACCAAGCCTCTGTACTACTTCGCCTTCTATGTCATAGGCTTCATCATGATGGTCGGTGCGGTCTGCGGCCGATTCGTCTGCGGCTTCCTCTGCCCCTTCGGATGGATACAGGATCTGCTGCATAAGATCCCTCTTCCCAAGAAGCTCAAGATAAAGCCGGGCTTCAAGGGCGATAAGCAGCTTCGATATCTCAAGTACGTTATCCTTGTTGTCATGGTAATCGTGCTGCCGCTGCTCTATGCTCCGGATCCCTTCTTCTGTAAGTATATCTGCCCCTCCGGTATGCTTCTCGGCGGTATTCCGCTTATGACCTACGGCTCGATATTTGGCAATGTTGCGGCCGGCACAGGTACGGGCATCACCTCATGGGCCGAAGCAGGAAGCATTACCTGGCTGAAGCTGAGCATCCTTGCGGTGACGATCATCCTTTCTATCATGATGTATCGTCCGTTCTGTAAGTATATCTGCCCCCTTGGCGCTATCTACTCCCTGTTCAACAAGATCTCCCTTTACAGGTACAGCGTCGATCAGAGCAAGTGCACATCATGCGGAGTATGCGCAAACGTCTGCAAGATGGGCGTAGATATGCACAAGACCCCAAACCACCTCGAATGTATCCGCTGCGGCGACTGTAAGGCAGCCTGTCCGCATGGCGCGATATGCGCAGGCTTTGGGAAGATCAAAAAGCCCTCGACCATCACCGAGGCCGAAAAATACGGACAGTAAGGCATGGGCGGCGCCCGAGCCTCTGTATATAACAAAATAAAGTATAAAGGAGAAAAAGAAATGAGGAAATTATTTGCCGTACTGCTTGCAGCTCTTATGCTTGCGGCCCTCTGCGTTCCCGCTTTTGCGGAAAATGCTGCTGAAATCGATGATTTCAACACCGACATGTATCTCGTGAATAACGAGCCCGATGTGCAATACGATGAGTGGGACGTTCCCTACAACGTATGGGTACCCAAGACCGATGCTATCGTCGTCGGTCAGCCCGTCACCGCTGTCCTTTCCTACACCATTCCCGAGTTCGTTGAGGATGTATCCGCTATGCTCCTTGGCAGCATCGAGTACATGGTGACCTTCACCGGTCTTGAGAATATCGAGCTTGTCGAGGCTTTCGGCTGCCCCGGCAAGATCGAGTGCGATTATGAGATCGGTATCTGCTTCCCTGTTGCAGGCGAGTATGCAAATATCACCGTTGCAGACGATGTTCTCACCGTTATGGCTGAGATGGACAGCGAAGTTCAGGTCATCGTTCGCGGCATCGCTACCGAGGAGACCGTTGGCATGAATGCAGACGTAACCATCGGACAGTACAAATTCCCCGCTCAGTACACCATCTGCGGTTCCGTTGCGACCGTAGAGAAGCGTGCTGAAGGCTTCTACAACCTGCATCGCTCCGATTTCAATCTCGTTCAGAAGCGTGACGTTGCTCTCGTAAACAATGCGTATGGCCTTTGCGACATCTACGCTGCACTCAACGGTCACTACTATCATATGATCCCCGGCGATCTGGTAGTGGACAACTTTATCCCCGTAGAGTATGACGAAGAGGACGGCTTCTATGAGGTCGGCGATCCCATCGACAAGGACAGCGAGCTGTTCGCAACCCTGCTCTCCATCCTCGATGAGTACAAGGACTTCTTCGGCTTCTGCTACAACTCCGCTGCAATCAGCGATGAAATGTTCCTTGCAAATGAGGAAGAGATCGTTACCTTCAGCGTAAGCGAGACTTTTGAAAACGGCGAAGCTCCCGTTGAGACCGAAGCTCCCGTTGAAACCGAGGCTCCCTCTGAGACCGAGCAGCCCGTCAATCCCGTTCCCGGCACCGGCGCTGTAAGCCTTGCCGTGATCGGTACTGTCGCTCTTGCTTCCGGCGCAGGCATCGTTCTGTTCCGCAGAAAAGAGAACTAATCGATAGTTTATATTACTGATATACAGTCCGTCCGTCTTTCGGGCGGACTGTTTGTGTTTCAGAACACAAAATTATTGATTTCTCCGCTCCGATTACCGCAGCTTTTCATAAGCTCGCAATAACAAGTGGAAATTTATCCAAAACGGTGATATAATTCCTCTAATCGGAAAAAAGGAGGCTTTATGGAAATCCTATCGGTTCTTTATCTGCTTGTCTTTGCGCTGTCGGGCGTGATGATATCCAGATATGTATTTTCGGGCGATAAACTGCTCAAAAGGGTCTTTTTCGGGCTCGTATTCGGGCTTGTAATGCTCCTGTGGCTGCCCGTGCTGCTGGCTTTCCTGTTTGGAAAGTTCAATCTGCTGGCTCAGCTGCTGGCACTTGCAATAGCCGTCGGGCTTGGCTTCTTCTTCTGGCTCATGACCGAGAAAAAGCTGAAAACCGGCAAGCTTAAACTAAATAATTCCAAAACCAATCTCAAGCCATTCCTATGGACGGTGATCCCGCTGGTCGCCATCGGCTGGATACTGCATATTAACCATACGATAGTGCCTGCATCGGACGGCTCGCTCCATGTCGGACAGTGTACCTACGGCGATCTGTGTATGCACCTTGGGTTCATCACGAGCATCAGCGTGCAGCAGAATTTTCCGCCGGATTATTCGCTGCTGCCCGGTACTCCGCTGGGCTATCCTTTCCTCTGCGACAGCATCAGCTCCACGTTCTATACGCTTGGCTCGTCGCTTAGGTTTGCCGCTATGCTGCCTGCGCTGTACGCATATCTCATAGTGGTGCTGGGCGTGTACTATTTCTTTGAGCAGTGGTTCAAGAAGGATTCCGTATCCGTGCTGGCGACCTATATGTTCCTGATAGGCGGCGGTCTTGGCTTTGCGTATCTGTTCAACAACAAGCAGATCCTCGCCGCGGAGGGGATAAGCCGCTGGAATGAACTACTGACCGGATTCTACAAGACCCCGACAAACCTTCCCGATGAGGGTTTGCGGTGGGTCAACGCAATTGCGGACATGCTTCTGCCGCAGAGGGCAACGCTGTTCGGCTGGGCGCTGCTGTTCCCATGCCTGCAGCTCCTGCACAGGGCCGCGATGGAGAAGGAAAACAGGCTGTTCATCCCCCTTGGAATAATCGCAGGCTGTATGCCCCTTGTGCATACTCACAGCTTCCTCGCCGTTGCGCTGATCAGCGTGCTTCTGTTCGCTGCTGCCGTGAGGAAGCAGCTGCATCGCTTTCTTGCATCGCCTTCAAGGCGCGCCAATGCGGATGTGTTCGGTCTGCTGCTTCTTGCAGCGGTCGTCGCCGTTGTGGGCATGGTGGTAAGCAAGTCGGGCAATCCCGACTTCGGGGCGATGTTCGTATTCATATTCTGCCTGGCCGAAGCGGCGCTGATGCTCTTCCTTGCGCTCAGGAAGAGCCATAGTGATTCGGATGCAAAGGAGACGGTCGCCGCCCGCAGAAACTATCTGTTCGGAACGGCTGCGCTCATCGTCTGTGCGCTCACGCTTGGGCTTGTCAAAAATCTTGAGGAGATTTCGAATGTCGGCGTCCTCGTGTGCGGACTTCTGACCCTTGCATACCTTGCTGTCAACATCGTTGCGCTCTGCAGAAGCGAAAAGACTGCGTTTAAGGACTATATCACGAAGGATGAGGAAGGAAGGAACCTGCTCTTCTTCATCATCTTCGGCGTTATTGCCGTGCTCCTCGCCCTTCCGCAGGTGTTCGGCTTCACCCTTAAGCAGGCGTCAAATGACAGCTTCCTGCGCTGGCAGTTCAACTGGGACAATGAGAGCGACAGCTATCTGTGGTTCTACATTAAGAATATGGGTCTGATATTCATATTCATGTTCCCTGCGTTCTTCAGCTCCGATAAGGACAAGAAGCTGTTCTACGGCGGCGGACTGCTCATATGGTTCATCTGTGAATTTGTTCTGTTCCAGCCCAATCCCTATGACAATAACAAGCTCCTGTTCGTATGGTTTGCGCTGACCTGCGGCATCGTTGCGGATTATCTGATAAAGCTGTATAAGAAGATGGATGTGCCCGAGGAGGGGCAGAAAAAGCTCCCGTACGGCAAAAAGCTTGCAAATGTATTCCTGGCGATGGTCGTGCTGACCGCAATCTTCCTTTCCGGAACGCTGACCCTGGTGAGGGAGTATGTCTCCGCTGACCACATCGGTATCAATAAGGAGGAAGGATCCACTCGGTTCGGCTTGGTCGAGAGCGGATATCAGGTGCTGACCGCAGATGATGTCAAGCTTGCGGAGTGGGTAAAGGAAAATACGGCACCCGATACCGTTATCCTGACGCACAACAACCATAACAATGCCGTCGCAATGCTGACAGGCAGGAACATATTCGTTGGAACTCCAACCTTCCTGCATTGGCATGGCGTGGACTATTTGCCGAGGCAGACGCTGCTCAAGGGGCTGTATGAAGAGCCCGGCACGAACCTATACGATATTGCTGCGGAATACGGCATCGAATATGTGCGCATCGGAAATTGGGAAAACCGTAATTACAGCGTTGACATAGGCTGGTTTGATGCCAACCTCGAATGCGTTTTCACATCCGGCACAGAAAAGCTCTATCGGATAGGGAATGGTTGACGAACGGCCGGACAGGCTCGTAACGATACCCATTCAAACCGAACAAAAGAATCACCGGCAGGCGGTCATGCCTGCCGGTTTCCGTTTTTAGTTTGATTCCTGCCTGAAGAGTATGAGTCCTGCCGGATTGACGGGTTCTCCGTTTATCCGTATTTCAAAATGCAGATGGCTTCGCTCCAGGCATTCCTCCAGCGCAGTATCTCCTATCTGACCGATCACGGTACGCGAAGCTATCACGTCTCCGACCTTGACAGGGACTTCCTCTTTGAGGTTTGAATAGACGGTGACCATGCCGTTGGCGTGGGTGATTATGACCGTCATACCCATCATGTCGTCACGATAGACGTTGTCGACCGTACCGTCTGCGATGCAGCGCACATCGGTTCCCTTGGGGCTTGCGATATCCACGCCGGAATGCGTCATCCACTGGTTCAGCGTTTCGGAGTAGATTAGCGAGTTGATGGCAAACACCCTGATTATGCTGCCGTCGACAGGCGGCTGGAAAACCATCTGCGCAGGCTCGGGCGTCCCCGTGGGTACAGGCGTAAAGTCGGGCATTGGCGTAGCGCCGGGCTCCCTTGTGGCAGACGGCGTGGGCGAAGGCGAGGGCTCGGCAGAGGGCGCTTCCGTCGGCTTTCCGCTGCGCCTATTCTGTCCTTCTATGTCCTCGACGTTCAATACATCGCTGAGCGTCTGGTCCTTGGAATTGTTGACCGGTTCCTTCTGCTGCTCATCGGGTTGACCGGTGAAGATGAGTATAGCCGCCGCACCGAGCATGACCATGCAGGCAATGACCATCACATGCAGGCCGTTGCGGCGCAAAAATATCTGTGAGCGGATCTTTAGCTGAGTAAGCTTCCATTTGAGACCGGATCTCCTGTTCATATTATCATCCCTTTCGTTGCTTGATGTTTCTTAGCATGGCCGCGAATGGGATTATTATTCACAAACTATGATTCGATTGGTAAATTTCTCCGAAAAAAACCGGGCGCCATTGCGGCGTCCGGGCATAGATGATATTGTTTTATTTGCTGGTCCTCTCCTCAAGCGTTACACTGATGCTGACGCTCGAATTGCCCCTCTTAATGGTCAGCGTTATCTCGTCGCCGATATTATAAGAGTTGATCATAATGCTCAGCGCCTCGCCGCTTGATACGCTGTTGCCGTCAACAGCGGCGATGATATCGTTGACCTGTATGCCGGCCTTATCGGCAGGGCTGTTTTCAACAACGGAAACCACGCAGGGATAGGTGTTCTGCTGCCCGAAGAAGCTGAAACCGTTCATAGAGACGTCCTGGGTTGAGACGCCAAGGTAAGGTCTGCCGGTAACAAAGCCGTAGTCCATAAGGTCGCTTGAAATCTCGCTCACAAGGTCGGAGGGAATGGCGAAGCCGAGGCCCTCGATGCTGCTGCCGCTGGATTTGGCGTTGACGATTCCGATAAGTGCGCCATCGCTTGCACGGAACAGGCCGCCGCCGGAATTGCCGTGATTGATGGCCGCATCGGTCTGAAGCAGGGTCATCTCCTTGCCGTCGATGGTGATGCTGCGGTCAAGACCGCTCACGGAACCGCTGGTGTAGGTGTTGGACAATTCGCCGATTGCATTGCCGATAGCGAAAACCGATTCACCGACGCGCAGATCCGATGAGTGACCAAGCGTTGCATATGGGAAATTGTTTCCCTCGATCTTGATGACAGCCACATCGGTGATGGGGTCAGCGCCGATAAGCTCGGCGGTGTAGGTGCTGCCGTCGTTTAGATAGACAATGATGGATTCAGCGCCCTCGATTACATGATTACATGTGATTATGTAGCCGGTGTTAGTTACGATAACGCCCGAGCCGGAGCCTGCGAGAACGCTGGTATAGCCCTGTTTCATCGTGATGTCTATGCTGACAGCCGCGTTCATGCATCTTTCGATGATGGCATATTTGCTTGCGTCGGCGTTAGGGTCGTCCGTCGTATTCAGGTTTTCGGACGGGAAGCTGCTGTTTCCGGTGGGGCCGGGCAGCAGATTTCCGCTGTCGCCAGAGGGCTGAACGGTATTGAGCTCCGTCTGAGGGTCGTCCTTGGCCTGAATATCCAGCGCCATATTCCTTACGAGCTTTACCCCTGCGAATACTCCGACAATAACCAAAGCGGTTATCATTATACATGCGATCGCTGCACCGAACGGCATTCTGATTCTGGTATCCTTATCCATGATCCTTCTCCTTTGCAAATTCTACGCTAATATTATGAACGGAAGCGTGAAATAAAAACCGAAATCTTCCTTTCCGCGTTTCCATCTTCTTTGTGCCTGTATTATAGCACCTGAATATGTATATAGTTTGTCCCACGCTGAATAATTTTGGGGCAAATGTTGTTCAAACTATGTTGATATGCTTTGTAATGACGCAGAAATCAGTGCAAATGTGTCGGAAAGCGCAAATTTGTTTGACAACATCAAAAAATAGCTTGAAAGACGGAGGGAAAAGTAATATAATCCGAATGATAAACTATACAAGGAGGCAGGCATATGGCCGCTAAACAACAGATACTGATTTGCGATGACCAGCACATCATTCACGAAACGCTGAGCGCGTACCTCAAGAACGACGGCTTCGAGTGCATCTCCGCCTATGATGGGGAGCAGGCGATCGCCGAGTTTAACCGCAGAAAGCCGGATCTAATAATTCTTGATATCATGATGCCGAAAAAGAGCGGCATGGATGTCTGCAAGGAGATTAGGCAGACTAGCAACGTCCCCATAATCATGCTCACAGCCAAGGCTGTCGAGATCGACCGTATTCTCGGTCTGGAGCTTGGGGCGGATGACTATATCGTCAAGCCCTTCAGCACCCGTGAGGTAGTGGCAAGGGTCAAGGCGGTGCTGAGAAGATTTAATATGCAGGAAAAGGAGCCTGCCCAGATAGTCCGTCACGGCAATCTTGAGATAAATATCAACAATTATGACGTTCGCATCAACGGCAAGCGGCTGAATCTGACCCCGAAGGAAGCGGAGATATTCCAGCTTCTCGCCTCGCATCCCGGCAAGGTGTTCACCCGTCAAAACATTCTGGCGACCGTTTGGGGCTATGATTACTACGGCGACGACCGCGCTGTGGACACCCAGATAAAGCGTATCCGCCAGAAGATCAATCCTGCGGACGCGAAGGGATGGAAGATACAGACCGTCTACGGCGTCGGCTACCGCTTTGAGCTACTGGACGAGGATGAGCCCGAAGAGTCGAGGAACGACTGAGAGGGGATAACCGCCTGATTTTGCTGCGGAAGATCATATACTCTGTATGCGGCATCCGCGTGGATGCCGCTTGTTTTTTACCCGTTTCATTTTTGTGTCCGAGGTGCATCTATGAGAAAATCAACCCTTCTGCGAAATATTATAATCATCGTCGTGTTTGCTCTTGCCGTACTTACCGGACTAAGCACTCTACTTCTCAGTATTATCGGCAAGGGCGTCTATGCTCAGCAGAAGGCAGACGAGATAATTCCGCGCGCCGAATCGATAGCGAGGGAGCTTGTGTCGGCGGTCGAACGTAACACTCCGCCGATGGAGCTGCGCCGCAATCTGCTTGAAAAGGGCCTGATAGTATCCGGCTCTCCCGTCTATATGTTCGATGTGAACGGAGACGGAATATCAACCGAAAGCAAGGAAAGCGAATACGATGAGGGTATAACCCTTATCAAGAAATACTTCAATCGGGTGATAAGCGGCGAGAGGGTCTGCCTGACCTCTACCAATATGGGCGTGTTCGTCGGCGTGCCTGCCGCCAATTCAAGGGGGAACATCATCGGGGCCGTCTTTATCATAACCCCGGTTGCGGAGGTGCAGAACACGCTGAACAGGCTTACATACGATCTCGGCGTGGCGTTCCTGCTTGCCGCAATCGTGCTGATGATACCGGTCTATCTGGTTTCGCGCAATCTCACCAACCCGATTAAAAACACTGCCGAGACAGCTCTCAAGATGGCGTCCGGCGATCTGAGCGTACGCGCCGAGGAGAAGGGCTCGAGCGAGGGGATCCATCTTGCACGCTCGTTCAACACCCTTGCGGACAACCTGCAGATAACTATCGATAACCTGACCATAGAAAAGAACAAGCTAAGGACGGTCCTGGACGGGATAGGAGAGGGCATTATCTCGACGAACAGATCGGGCGTGATAGAGCTCAGCAACTCCATGGCGGTGACCCTGCTCGGCGGCAGAGAGGGGGATAATCTTGCATCCCTTGAGCCCTATGCGGAGGTGGTAAGCTGCATAGTACAATCGCTGGCAACGTCACAGGAGTACAGCGAGGATATCAAGGTTGGGGATACAATAATACGCTGCTCCGCAAATCCGCTCTATGACGGCAGCGACTGCTGCGGTACGGTCGTGCTGCTGCGCGACATTACCGAGAGCGAACGCCTTGAAAAGACCAGAAGGGACTATGTCGCAAACGTCAGCCATGAGCTGAGAACTCCGCTTGCATCCATAAGAAGCCTTGCCGATGCGCTTGCGGATGACATGGTCACATCGGAGGAGGATAAAAAGCGGTACTATGGCTACATTCAGCGTGAATCCATCAGGCTTTCGCATCTGATAAGCGATCTGCTGGAGCTGTCGCGCCTGCAAAGCGGCAACGTTGCCTTTACAAAAAGGAATATGGATCTGTATGAAACGCTGTTCGATGTTGCCGACCGCATGGAGGAATCGGCAAGGGAGAGGGGCAAGCATATAGTCCTTGCGGTGCCTGAAAGCGAATACATCGCCTGTTCCAACGAGGACAGGGTGGAGCAGGTGCTGATCGCACTCATAGATAACGCGATAAAGCATGGTGATGACTGCTGTGAGATTATGGTGGATATGTGCTTTGACGAGGCAAAGAACCGCTATACCATAAGCGTGAGCAATCCTGCGGCGGATGTCAGCTCGGAGGATCTCGCACATCTCTTCGACCGCTTCTACAAGGCGGACAGGGCGCATACCGGAGAGGGTACGGGCATAGGTCTTTCCATAGTATCGGAAGTGCTAAATCTGCTGGACGAGAGCATTTGGGTCGATTATTCAAACTGCGTTATCAGCTTCAGCTTCACCGTAGAGGGAGAAGCTGAGGAAACGGAGGCTGAGCAGGATGACTGAACGCAGCGATAAAGGCTGTACGCTCTGTCCGCTTGCCTGCGGCGCAGACAGGGCGCTGTCCCCAGGCGTATGCGGCGTCGGCGGAGCGCGCGGAATAGGGGAGAGAGACCCGTATGAGACCGCTTTCGTCGCAAGAGCCGCGCGGCATTTCTATGAGGAGCCGCCCATTTCGGGCGTCAGCGGCAGCGGAGCTATATTCTTTTCGGGCTGCAACATGGCCTGCGTTTTCTGCCAGAATATAGATATCTCCGCTTCCGTCAAGGGAAGACCCGTCGATGCGGAGGAGCTTTGCGGCATCATGCTGAGGCTGGAGGAGCTGGGCTCGCATAATATCAATCTGGTCACGCCTGCGCCCCATGTGCGTATGCTCCTGAAAGCGATACCGCTTGCGAGGGAAAGGGGACTGAAAATACCGATAGTCTATAATACCAATGCCTATGAAACCGTCGAAGCCATAAAGAGCCTGAACGGCCTGATAGATATCTACCTTCCGGATTTGAAGTATGCGGGAAGAATTGCCGCAGCCAGATACAGCGGCAGGGAGGACTACTTTGCCTATGCTTCAAGGGCTGTCGAGGAGATGTACGCCCAGTGCGGAGAGCTGATTGCCGATGATAACGGCATTGCTCAAAGGGGCGTTATCATACGCCATCTCGTGCTTCCCGGCTCGGTAGACGAAACGAGGGGAGTTTTGGACTACATAGCTTCGGCGTTTCCGCTCAGCATAAATATTTCGCTCATGAGTCAGTACACCCCGATAGAGGGAATGCGGCCTCCGCTTGACCGAAGGCTTATGAAGAGGGAATACGACCGCGCCGTGGATTATGCGCTCGCTCTTGGGTTTACAAACCTGCTGCTGCAGGAGCGATCCTCCGCAGAGAGCGGCTTTACCCCGGAGTTCAGCGGCTATTTTGAATGAACTCATCCTGAGCTTCCGCACATCATGCGGAGGCTCTTTTTTTACATAAACCTACCGTAATCTTGAAACCTGGCGCATATAATCTGATATGAACAGGTTCTCAAGGTTTATTTCGATCGTGCTGATACCGATCATCATATTGTTTATTGTCTTTCTTCCTCGCTGTGTTGACGACGAACTTCACCGCAACCGCTTCGAGGAATGGCTCGATCACGAGAAGGAGGAGTACACCGGCAGCATATCCGTCTGGCATGTAGTGGGCTTCCGCCCGTACATCGGGAGCGTCGGCAATATCATCAAGGATGCTGCCAAGTCGGTTGAAAAGCGGCACTTCGGCGTCTATATCACCGTGACTGCGCTTTCGGCGGAGGACGCCGCTCAAAGGATGGCGAACGGCGAATTTCCGGATGCGCTGAGCTTCCCGGCAGGCTTTATCGATGAAAGCAGACTTAGGGCGTTTACCGAGGACGAAACGGCAGGCTTTGAAAGGCTTGCCGACCTTTCCGGCGGTGAGCTTAACTCCGTAATATATGCCCTTCCCTTCACTGCCTCGTGCGAGCTTGTCATGTACTGTCAATCGAAGGTCTCTTCGGACGAGATCGACATTGAGCAGGCGGAACAGAACAGCTTGGAGGATTTCAAAAAGGGAAGGGTGAGCTGCTGCGTTGCCGATGCGCGCGCGGTCGGCGATCTTATGCGCAAGGTGCTTGCAGGCAAGGCGGACTATTTTGATGTGCTTCCCCTCGACAGGGGCAGCAAACTGGTTCAGTATCTCGGCATAAGCAGGGATTGCATCGAGGTCAAGATACCGTATATTAATGAGCTGTTTTCGGGCCTTTTTTCGGAGAAAAAACAAAAGGAGCTGTGCGAGCTTGGACTTTATCCCCTTGCGAGGGAGGCTGAGCTTGTGTATGAGCAGCAGTTTCTATCGGAGGCTTACGAAATGCTCAGACAGCGAAATGACTTCATCGGCTTTGCGGAAGGGAACTGATTTTCCCGAAAAGCGTATTTACAAGTTCGTATTTCGGGTGTAAAATATACTTGGATAAATATTGATATGAGGATGATATGAAGGATTCAAAAAGAAAGGAAATGCTCGTTTTGGCCCTTGGCGGCATAAAGTACGATAGGGACGTTCCGGCAAGGGATTTCACCAGCTTTCGCATAGGAGGCGAGGCGGCACTTCTTGCCGAACCAAGGAATGAAGCGGAGCTGTGCAGGCTTATTCAGCTTGCAAGGGAAAACGATTATCCCTATTTTGTCTTTGGCAACGGGAGCAATCTGCTCGTTCAGGACGAGCCGCTCGAAGCGCTGTTTATCAGGCTTGGCGAGAGGTTTTCGGATTATTACATCGAGGGCGTGACCCTGACTGCATCGGCAGGCGCGCTGCTGTGCAGCGTGGCAAAGTCGAGTGTAAACAGCGGCTTCATGGGCTTGGAATGGGCGGCCGGCATACCCGGCTCCGTCGGCGGAGGCATTGCGATGAATGCCGGCGCATACGGAGGAGAGATAAAGCAGGTGCTTAGGAGCGTCCGCCTCTATAAGGACGGAGGGATATTCGAACATGAGATAATGCCGCAGGATCTCGACTACCGCTATTCGGCGTTTTCGTTCCCCAATGCGGTCGTACTCAGCGGCAGATTTGAGCTTTCCGTCGATGATGGGGGCGCAAAGGCGAGAATGGAAGAATACAGCAGGCAGCGTAAGGCAAAACAGCCTCTGGAGCTTCCCTCCGCAGGCAGTACCTTCAAAAGACCGCAGGGGCATTTTGCCGCGCGGCTCATCGAGGACGCCGGGCTGAAGGGCTTCCGCATCGGCGGTGCAATGGTCAGCGAAAAGCACGCAGGCTTCATAGTAAACGCAGGGGGTGCTTCATTTGCCGATGTCAAGGAGCTGATGGAGGCGGTTGAAGAAAGGGTCTATGCCGAATTTGGCGTAAGGCTTGAGCCCGAGGTGAAGCTGATCACGAAGGATGCTTTGATAAACAGTTTGTGACATAGTGGCTGCATATGCAGCATTGAGAAAGGACAAGCATGTATATCCTGATAGTAACCGGGCTTTCTGGCGCCGGAAAATCAACAGCGCTGAGCATATTGGAGGATCTTGGCTTCGTCTGTGCGGACAATATCCCCTGTCAGCTCGTCAAGCAGTATTTGGATCTTTGCGCCGCAAGCAGCAATGATCTGAAACGCATCGCGCTCGTTATCGACAGCCGTGAATCGCTGTTCGGCTATAATCCGCTCAAAACCTTTAATGAGCTTGAAAATCTTGACTATTCATACGATATCCTGTTCCTGGAATGTGACGACTTTGTACTGCATAACAGGTACAGCGAAACACGCCGCCGGCATCCCATGGACGACGACATAAGCAGGGGCATCGAGATTGAGCATCAGATACTCGCGCCGCTGAGGGAGAAGGCAAAGTTTATCGTAGATACCACCAATATGCGCCCGAGGGAGCTGTCCAAGACCATTGAATCGCTCCTGCTGAAGGGCGGCGATATACTCCCGTTACGGCTCGTGATTTCGAGCTTTGGCTTCAAGCGCGGCATTCCGCAGAACGCAGACTTTGTTTTTGACGCGCGCTATACCCCGAATCCCTTTTATATAGATGAGCTTAGGGAGCTTTCCGGCAAGGACAGCAGGGTCAAGGATTTTGTTTTCTCCGACGAAAGGGTTGGAAAGCAGCTCAGTCAAATAGAGGAAATGCTGGACATGCTTATTCCTGCCTTTACCGAAATGGGCAAGCGCCGAATGATGGTAGCGTTCGGCTGCACCGGCGGCAGACACCGCTCCGTCGCCATGGCGGAAGCACTGCACGACCGCATGAAGGACAAGTATCCTGTAATTGTCGAACACAGGGATCTGATAACCGAGGCGGATGATATCAGGGAGAGGTTCAAACCTGCCGAGAAATGAGCTTTTCATCAAATATCAAACAGGAGATAACCGAGAACCGCATAAGGCGGCAGGGCGATGCGGCTGCGATGCTGTCGGCATTCACTTTGAGCATAGGCTCATTGAGCTATGCGGCGAAGCTGCGCCGGTGGGGAATCCATTTCGTCAGCGAGTGCGAACAGGCGGTCCTTTTCATCGCCAAGCTTGCCTATCGCTATTTCGGTGTGGAGTTCGCGATAACAAGGGTGGAGCATGAGCGGCTAAATGCCGTCTATCATGAGCTGCTGCTCTATGGGAGTGAGCTTCAGGGCTTTTTGCTTGCCACGGGCTTTATGAGCCTTGACGAAAAGGGCGAGGCGCAATACGAAATGCGCATACCTGCCGAAAGGATAGTGACTGACACTCAAAAGAAGGCTTTTCTCCGAGGTCTGTTCCTTGCCTGCGGCACGGCGAGCGAGCCTGCCAAGGCGTATCATGCCGAATTCGTGCTGAAGAGCAGGGAGCTGTGCGATTACGCTTCCGAGCTGCTCCTTGGGTTCGGCATAGCCTGTAAAACTGCCCGACGGAAAAGCTCTGAAATACTCTATATAAAGGCTGGCGAAAGCGTGGAAGATCTGCTTGCCCTGCTGGGCGCATCCTCCGCAATGATGGAGGTTGCCGACACGCGCATTCTGAAGCAGGCGAACAACGAAGCCAACAGGGGCGTAAACTGCATAAATGCCAACCTCGACCGCGCTGCCAGGACGGCGCTCAGGCAGGCGGAGGATATAAGGCTTGTGATATCCGTCATGGGCTTTAATAATCTACCCGAATCGCTGAGAGCGGTTGCCGAGGTCAGGCTTAATAACTATGAAATGACGCTTTCTGAGATTGCCGAGGAGCTTGGAATAGGCAAGTCGGCAGTCAACTATCGATTTCAGAAGCTGTCCCGGATAGCGGATGAGATAAGGCAGAAGGCATAGAATAGATATTACGAAGGGGGGAGAAAACATGGCGTTCACTCATCTGCATGTTCATACCGAATACAGCCTTTTGGACGGCGCAGCCAGGATAAAGGAACTGGTCGCACGCGCCAAGGAGCTGGGAATGCAGAGCATTGCGATTACCGATCACGGCAATATGTACGGCGTTATCGAGTTTTACAAAACCTGCGTCAAGCAGGGCATAAAGCCAATAATAGGCATGGAAGCCTATGTCGCCCCGAGATCGCTCTATGATAAGACCGGACAGCGTGAAAATGCGCATCTGATACTGCTGGCAAAGAATGAAACGGGCTACAGGAATCTTTTGAAGCTATCCTCTATCGCCTATGTGGACGGCTTCTATTACCGCCCGAGGATAGATTGTGAGCTTCTGCAAAGGTACCACGAGGGCTTGGTATGCCTATCCGCCTGTTTGGCAGGCGAGATACCGCAGCTTCTGCTGCTGAACCGATATGACGAGGCTAAAAAGAGAGCTTCATGGTATAAGGAGCTGTTTGGCGGCGACTACTATATAGAGCTTCAAAATCATGGACTTCCCGAACAGCTCATCGTGCTTCCGAGACTCAATGAGCTTGCCAAGGAGCTGAACATAAAAACCGTTGCCACCAACGATATTCACTATGTCCGCCGGGAGGACGCCGAGGCTCAGGACGTGCTCCTCTGCATCCAGACAGGGAGGTTTGTCGATGAAACCAACCGTATGCGGATGGAAGCGGAGGAATTCTACCTGAAGAGCGAGGAGGAAATGCTCCTGCGGATGTACGGCTATGAGGATGCGGTCAGCAACACTCAGGAGGTTGCGGACAAATGCAATCTGACCATAGAGTTCGGCAAGCGTCATTTGCCGGGCTTTACCGCACCTGACGGAATGGACAATCCGACTTATTTACGGAAGCTCTGCAGCGACGGCATGTACTCTCGCTATGGCGAGCCGTCCAAGGAGCATTGGGATAGGCTGAATTATGAATTAAGCATAATAGAGAGAATGGGCTTTGTCGATTACTACCTGATAGTATGGGATTTTATCCACTTCGCAAAGACCCATGGCATCGCCGTCGGGCCCGGACGAGGCAGCGGCGCTGCGAGCATTGCCGCCTATGCGATAGGCATCACCGACCTTGATCCTATAAAATACAATCTGCTGTTTGAACGCTTCCTCAATCCGGAACGCGTCAGCATGCCCGATTTCGATGTTGACTTCGAGTATGAGCGCAGGCCGGAGGTGATTGAGTACGTTCGCAGCAAGTACGGCAGCGATCATGTGGCGCAGATAGTGACTTTTGGCACTATGGCGGCGAGGGGTTCTGTGCGCGATGTCGGAAGGGTTCTGAGAATACCGTATCAGGATGTGGACAGGGTAGCCAAACTCATTCCGCGAATGCTGGATATTACACTCAGCGCTTCGCTGGAAATGGTTCCGGAGCTGAAAACTCTGTACGATACCGATGAGCAGGTCAAGAGGCTTATCGACCTTTCGATGAAGATAGAGGGGCTTCCGAGGAATACCTCTACCCATGCGGCAGGCGTGGTTATCTCATCGCTTCCGACGATGGATCTGGTGCCCCTGCAGAGGAATGACGAAGTCATAACCACTCAGTTCACCATGACGGAGCTTGAAGAGCTTGGAATGCTCAAGATGGACTTCCTGGGGCTTCGAACGCTCACGGTCATAAAGGATTGCTGCGCTTACGCCGAAGAGCGAGGGGAAACTCCGCCGGATTTTTCCAACTGTCAATATGACGACCCGAGGGTATATGAGATGATATGCTCCGGCGATACCACGGGCGTGTTCCAGCTTGAATCCGCAGGAATGACACAGTTTATGATGCAGATGAAGCCGGACAGCTTTGAGGACATCATTGCAGGCATCTCCCTGTATCGTCCGGGCCCGATGGAACAGATACCCCGCTATCTGGAGGGCAAGCAGAACAGGGCCTCCATCAAATACGAAACGGAGCTTCTTCGTCCCATACTGGACACCACCTACGGCTGCATGGTCTATCAGGAACAGGTCATGCAGATAGTCAGGGATCTTGCAGGCTATTCGCTCGGGCGAAGCGATCTTATCCGCCGTGCCATGAGCAAGAAAAAGCATGATGTCATGGAGCAGGAGAGGGCGAATTTCATTAACGGGATAGTCGAGGACGGCAGGGTGCTGGTGGACGGTGCGCTGCGCCGCGGCATTAGCCGTGAGGCTGCGGAGCATATCTTCGATGAGATGACGAGCTTTGCTTCCTATGCGTTCAACAAAGCCCATGCCGCTTGTTATGCGGTAGTCGCTTACAGGACGGCGCTTTTGAAGCTGATGTATCCGGCAGAGTTTTTGACGGCTATCATGAACAGCTATCTCGGCGATACCGATAAGATAACGGGCTATATCTTCTACGCTCAAAAGCGAGGTATTGCGGTTTTGCCGCCGGATATTAATAAGAGCCGTGCCAAATTCTCCGTGGAAAACGGCTCCATCCGCTTTGGACTTGCCGCAATACGCAATGTCGGAGAGAGCGCGATAGCGGAGCTTTTGACCGAGCGTGAGCAGAACGGAGAGTTCTCCGACTTTTCCGCCTTTGCCCGCCGCGTCGGGTCGCTCAACAAACGGCTTGTTGAAGGACTTATCAAGGCAGGCTGCTTTGACAGCCTTGGCGTCTCCAGAATGTATCTCATGTCTGTCTACGAGAAGGAGCTTGCAAACGCCAATGCGGAACGCAAGCGTGTGGAAACGGGTCAGCTGTCGTTCTTCGATTTCGGCGAGGCGGCGCAGGAGCTTACTCCGGTGAAAAGCACCGATGAGATGAAGCTGGAGTTCCCAACGGAAACGCTTCTCAACATGGAGCGTGAGGTGATAGGCATCTACATAAGCGGTCATCCGCTGATGGGCTACGAGGCAGAGCTTAGCTCCCTTGGGTGCTGCTGCCGTGACGCCTCGGAAGCCGATGATGTCAACGGCAGGCTGCGTGACGGCGATACGGTGAGGCTCGGCGGAATACTGAGCGGAATGAGGACCCGTCCGGTAAAATCCGGCTCCGGCCTGATGGCATACGGAAATCTGGAGGATATGACGGGAACGGTTGAGCTTGCTGTATTCCCGAGCGTCTATCAGAAGTATGCTTCGCTCATTGCGAACGACCAAAAGGTAGTCGTGCGAGGCAGGCTTTCGATCCGTGAGGACAGGGCCAATTCCGTGCTCGTTGACGAGGCGCTTCCGCTGCTCAAGGGTCAAAAATATAGGCTTGGGCTAAATTTCACGCAGGAAACGCTGCCGCTCAAGCAGCGTGTCATGGAGATACTCAGACGCTATCCGGGCAGCATAGAGGTAGTTTTTGCCGATGCGGTATCGGGAAAAAAATACATCGCGCCCAAGGAGCTTTGGGTCAACAGCGATCCACGGCTGCTTACGGAGCTTTCGGAGCTTTTGGGCGAAAAAAATGTAGCTTTGGTGCAAAAGCGTCAATAATAATTAAGAATGCAATAACAATTCGGAAAGGAATTTTAATATGAAACGTATTGGTGTATTGACCAGCGGCGGAGATACTCCGGGTATGAATGCATGCATTCGCTCGGTATTCAAAACGGGTGTGGAGATGGACATGCAGGTCATGGGCATCTACCACGGCTACAAGGGACTTATCGAGGGCAAGGTAGATTATATCACCCATTCGATGGTCGAGAACAAGATGCACAAAGGCGGAACGATACTTCGTACCGCAAGGAGCGAGGAATTCCGCGGTGAAGCAGGCATGAAGAAGGCACTGAACGTGCTGAACGCTTATGGCATCGAGGGCCTTATCGTCATCGGCGGCGACGGAAGCTTCCGCGGTGCGGATGAGCTTTCGCAGTATGGAGTGAAGATTATCGGCGTTCCCGGCACCATTGACAACGATATGGGCTATACCGATTTTACCATCGGCTTTGATACCGCGGTCAACAATGTCATGAACGAGATCTACAAGATCCGCGATACCATGCGCGCGCATGATAGAGTCGGCGTCATCGAGGTCATGGGCAGGCGCTGCGGCGATATCGCACTGTGGGCAGGCGTCAGCGGCGCTGCCGATCTGATCCTCGTCCCCGAACGCCCCATGCCCTGGGAGGAGGCTGCCAATATCCTTGTCGCAAAGAAGCTGCGCGGCCAGCTTACCAGCATCGTCCTCATTGCGGAGGGCGCAGGCAAGGCGGAGGATTTCTGCCAGTTTATCAGGGAAAATACCGATATCGAGATCAAGGGAACTACCCTTGGCTACATCCAGCGCGGCGGCAATCCCTCCGCATTCGACAGGGTACTTGCCGCAAGGCTCGGTCAGCGTGCGGTCGAGCTGCTTGCCGAAGATAAGGGCGGCTATGCGGTAGGTATCAAGAGGAACCAGATTGTGAATGTTCCGCTTGCAAAGGCCGTTGCCGTAAATGATACCTTTGACGATAAGCTCTATGACCTTAACACCATAATGGCAAAGTTCTGATGCTGCCATAGTATTAAGCCTACATCAGCGGATTATCTGCGGATGTCCGGCTGAGAACTTCATCAAGTCGTCCCCATGTTCCATAGTTCTCAACAATCTGTGGAACATGGGGCTTTGTTTTATCCGCAGAACAGCTCCGTCGGAACAGACTAAGGAAGAATCTAAAATATCATTGCCCGGTCGTTTGCAGGACAGATATGTTGTCGGCTTCCGATAACTAAAAAATTCAATAAATTTCATAAAAAGCTATTGACAGAACGGTACTGTTTCAGTTAGAATATAATTGTAGCAACATAAAGCTCGGCTCCATTCGATGGCTGGCTGCCTTTATGATGTTCACATCGGACTGTTATGAATTATTGACTTATTAATGCACGGAAAACAGGAGGACACTAAGACATGAAAGGAAAGAATCTAACCATTACCCTGATAGCGGTGCTTGTACTCGCTTTGCTCTGCGCCGGAATAGCGGTCTTTGCGGACGGTCAGGCTTCAAAGATACCGGGCACCGGGCAGGCTGCGGATAATACCGCAAAGGAAACACCCCCGGTGGAAACTGAACTGATCAATGATGTAAAGGAAACACCCGCTCCGGAAGAAGAAAAGCCTGCCGCAGAAACGGAAACAGCAACAAAATGGCGCCTTCAGCTCGAGGATGAGGTTGCATACATTGCCATTTTTTACTCGGATTATAAGTCCGGAGACTATGTGACCACATTCTATCCTGGAATCGTAGACGAACAATTGATTGCAGAATTCGTGGAAATGCTGAATAACATTCGTATGATTGAAATCTCGGATGAGGATTTTATGAGTCAGTATCTGGATGAATTTATTAACAACTATAACACATACCCTGAGGGCTTCTGGCTGTATAATAGCGAAGGAAAATTGTTAGGAGATCTGATGCTTTATCGTGCATGTACCGATGAATCATATTATCCCGACAGCAATCCAGGATGGAGCAGGTTGGTATACAGGTATGCAGTAGATGAGAATGGGAAGCCGTATAAGAATGATTTAGTTCGATTTCTCATAGATGAAGATACCTTTGATGAGGAGCTTATGGAGCGTGTCTGGCGTGCATGTTTCTGCGGTCTTAACCCGGAACAGTTCTTCAGCGACTTCGATAAGAACGTGAATGAGCTTGACCCAATCAATATTAAGGAACTTGACGTGGTAAAGCAGTATTCAACCGAGCATCCGAACGGGTCCGCCAGTATCATCGTTGTCCCTGTGGAATGAGAGGGTATGCGGCTGATATGAAACGAGGAATAATATATTACGACCAAACCGTTGAACTTTATCGATTATCAACATAATATCCTATTGACATAATGCTATTCTGATGATAGAATATGATTAACTAAATGATAAGCATGACGGCATTTTGTGCTGACACTGCTTTTGCCGGTATTACTACCGTATCAGAAACTCAACGGATTTTTCAAAGTGAATTATTAAGGAGGAGACAAACATGAAAAAAAAGAATCTAACCATTACCCTGATAGCGGTGCTTGTACTCTCTTTGCTCTGCGCCGGAATAGCGGTCTTTGCGGACGGTCAGGCTTCAAAGATACCGGGCACCGGGCAGGCTGCGGATAATACCGCAAAGGAAACACCCCCGGTGGAAACTGAACTGATCAATGATGTAAAGGAAACACCCGCTCCGGAAGAAGAAAAGCCTGCCGCAGAAACGGAAACAGCAACAAAATGGCGCCTTCAGCTCGAAGATGAGGTTGCATATGTTGGGTTTTTTTATGGTCGTGTAGGCGGACCATATTGTACGGAGTTTTATCCGGGAATTGACGATGAACAATTGATTGCAGAATTCGTGGAAATGCTGAACAACATCCGTATGGTCGAGATTTCACGAGAAGTTTATATTGAGCAATACAAGGAAGACATTATTGAGAATTATACGGGTGCAGAAATGTTCCTGTTCTATGGTGAGGATGGCTGTCCATTGGGCACGATTTCATTCTCTCGCGCAGTTAGCGAAAGCTCGTATTATCCCGAAGAAAACCTTGGATGGAGCAGGATTATCAGTCTTTACGTTCCAAATGAGAACGGAGTTGTATTGAAAGATTCATCATGCAGAAAGAGGTTTTTAATCGATGAAGATACCTTTGATGAGGAGCTAATTGAGCGTGTTTGGAGGGAATGCCTTGGCGGCCGTAATCCGGATCAGTTCTATATGGACTATCTGGCCTATATGGACAACGGCGAGGAGCTTGATCTGCTCAACATTAAGACAGTTGATATAATTGCTCAAGGTGAGGATAACTATTCTGAAAATCATAGTGATATTATCGCTGTCCCTGTGGAATGAGGTATCTTAGGCTGCAAGTTTGAATGACAGGAACTCCTGTAACTGATGTTGACTCATGATATGCTTTGTTTGCCGGGCTGCTTTTGCAGCCCGGCTGACTGCATTTTGGAAGTGGATTCTTTCCGGCACTTGACGAGGTGCTGCTGCGCAGGTATATTTATTGATAATCATTGACAAAAAAGTCTCCTGAGCATATAATCGGGGCAAAGAGATCGAATGAAGGTGTGTGTTTTGACTGAAGGCAAGATTTATAAAAAGATAGTGTTATTTGCGCTGCCGATTTTCCTCGGACAGCTTTTCCAGCAGCTCTACAATGTTATCGACTCCCTTGTAGTCGGCAATGTCCTTGGCAAGCAGGCGCTCGCCGCCGTCAGCTCGTCCGGTAACCTTATTTTTTTGCTGGTCGGCTTTATAAACGGCGTTTTCATCGGCGCAGGCGTTGTTATTGGCAAGTACATCGGCGCAAAGGATAATGAAAAGGTGCATACCGCCGTGCATACGACGGTGGCGTTCGGACTCATCGCCGGAATTTTCCTGACGGTGCTCGGAATTATCATCACTCCGATGCTGCTCAAGCTGATGAGGACCCCGGAGAATGTGCTTCCGGAATCCATCAAATACTTCCGCTGGTATTTTGCCGGTTCGATCGGAAACATCATGTACATAACGCTGATGGGCGTTTTCCAGGCAAGGGGCGACGGCAAGCATCCGCTGTATTACCTGATAATCTCATCGATAATCAATGTGATACTCGATATAGTGTTTGTAAAATACCTCGGTATGGGCGTTGAAGGCGCAGCGATCGCGACCGCCGTATCCCACGCCGTAAGCGCCGTGCTGTCGCTCATCAAGCTGACCCATGTTGACGATGTTCACAGGGTCACGCTGAGGGACATAAAGATAGATATGCCCATGCTGCGCGAGGTGCTTGCAACGGGCCTGCCCACCGGCGTTCAGAACTCCGTCATTGCCCTTGCAAACGTTCTTGTGCAGTCGAATATCAATGTCTTCCAGGACAACGCAATGGCAGGCTGCGGCGCATACTCCAAGCTTGAAGGCTTCGCATTCCTTCCGGTAACCAGCTTCTCAGTTGCGCTGACGACCTTTACAAGCCAGAATCTTGGCGCGAGGGAGTATGACAGGGTCAAAAAGGGTACCGTGTTCGGAGTGATAGCCGGCGTGCTGCTTGCCGAACTCATCGGTTTTGCGTTCGTGGCGCTTGCTCCGCAGCTCGTCGCGCTGTTCAATAACGATCCCGCCGTTGTAGCGTATGGCGTGCAGCAGGCGAGAATAGAGGCATGGTTCTACTGTCTGCTGTCGCTGTCGCACTGCATGGCAGGCATACTCCGCGGCGCCGGAAAGACCAAGGTGCCGATGTTTATAATGCTGATATGCTGGTGCGCTATCCGCATCGCCTATATAACCATCACTGTACACTATGTGCCGGATATTCGCGTCATCTTCTGGGCATATCCGCTCACATGGTTCCTAAGCTCCGTTGCGTTCGTCGTGTATTACTTCAAGGCGGACTGGATGCACAATTTTGAGCGGCAGGATGAAAAACGCAGGCTTGCGCAGCAGGCTAAATAACAGGGTCTGCGGCATATTGACTTGGCCAACAGGCTTTGCTATAATTCTCAAGGATGATTTTGAAAGGGTTGCCCACTGCGGTAACCCTTTTTAAGAAGGATATGGGCATCATGGATAAGCGTAGAAAAATAAAGGCAACGGCGGCATATTCGCTCGTGCAGATAGGCACATGGGCATACTATGCTGTAATACTGAGCTTTGCCGGAAACTATCTGAAGGAGCATGGCTTCACCGACAGCGGAGTTGGCTTGCTGCTCGGCGCGGCTGCTGCCGTTTCGTTCGTGCTTCAGATACTGTTTGCAGAGCTTGTATCAAGGCTGAAAAGGCTTACGATGTACACCGTGGGCATAGCTTCGGCTGTCGTAATGGCGGCTTGCTCCGCCGCTGTCCTTTCGGATATGACGGCGCTTGCGATAGGCTGCTATTTCATCGCCTGTTCGCTGCTGCAGGCACTGCCCGGCATAGGGAATACCATAGGAATGGAAGCGATTGAGGCAGGCTCACCGACCGCTTACAGCGTTGCAAGGGGCATGGGTTCGCTTGGTTACAGCATATTTGCATATGTAACGGGTTTATTGGTCGCTTCAATGGGAATTCGGATGGTTTCCTATCTTGGGCTCGTTGTGTCCGCAATCATGCTTGCAGGACTTTTCCTGTATTCGAGCGAGATACGCACAGGTTCCGCCGCAAGCGTAACAAAAGAAGCTCGTTCCGGAGGCTTCTTCAGGCAGAACAAGGCCTTCTTCATCTTTCTCATCGGCGCGGTATTCCTTTGCATCAACCATAATCTCATCACCTGCTTTCTTTACCGAATAATGCTCTTCAAGCAGGGTACTGCGGCGGATCAGGGGCTTGCGGCAGGCATCTCCGCCATCGTCGAGGTTCCGATAATGTTCCTGTTTCCCTATATTACAAAGCGCATCCCCTGCAAGGCGCTCGTGTGCTTATCGGGCGTGTGGTTTGCGGTAAAGTCCTTCTGCTGCTTTATAGTTAGCACGCCCGGCGGAATGTTCGTCGCAAGTGCGCTTCAAATCTTTAGCTGGGGCCTTTACTCTATCGCAGCAGTCGATCATGTATCAAAGCTCGTTCCTGCCGGCGAGACGGTCAGAGCGCAGAGCTATCTTGCCTCTGCGGCGCCCATAGGCGGATTTATTTCCATGCTGTGCGGAGGATTTATACTCGACAGCCTGGGAGTGCAGGCGCTGCTGCTCATATCGACAGTCTGCGGACTTATCGGAGCGGCATTCATTCTCGTTTCTGTAATCAAAAAGGATAGGGGTAAGGATAGTAATTGCCTAAACGCAAACTGACCATCGGAATACTTGCGCATGTCGATGCCGGAAAGACCACGCTTTGCGAGGGGCTTTTGTTTGCGTCCGGCGCGATACGGAGCAGGGGAAGGGTCGATCACGGCGACGCATACCTGGACAACTTCGAGCTTGAAAAGCAGCGCGGCATTACGATATTCGCCAAGCAGGCACGCTTCAGCACGGAAGCGATAGAGGTGAACCTGATAGATACGCCGGGGCATGTGGACTTTTCAACCGAAGCGGAGCGGATACTGGCTGTGCTGGACTATGCCGTGCTGGTGATAAGCGGCTCGGAGGGCGTTCAGGCGCATACAGAGACCCTTTGGAAGCTGCTGAGAAGCTATAATGTCCCAACATTTATCTTTATTAACAAGATGGATCTGCCCGCTGCCGACAAGGGCTTGGTGATGGCAGCGCTGAATAAGCGCATAAGCGAGAGCTGCGTGGACTTTTCGAAAGCAGGTGCTGCCGAATTCTATGAAGAGGTCGCCATGACTGACGAGGAACTCCTTGACGATTTTGTGGAGGACGGCAGCATAGCGGATAGCAGGATAGCGCTTGCCGTTCGGCAGGAAAGGCTGTTCCCGTGTTATTTCGGCTCTGCGCTCAAGCTGGAGGGGGTGGGGGAGCTATTGAAGGCCTTCCAAACCTATACCCTCGATAAGCATTATCCCGATGAGTTCGCAGCCCGTGTGTTCAAAGTATCAAGGGATTCGCAGGGCGCAAGGCTGACGCATCTGAAGCTCACCGGAGGAAGTCTTTCGGTAAGGGACGAGATAGCCTATACCGTCAGGAATACCGCTTACTCGGAGAAGATAACACGAATTAGGCTATACAGCGGTGCAGGCTTTGAACAGGTCGGTTCGGTCTCGGCAGGCGATGTTTGTGCGGTGCTGGGGCTTTCCTCGACCTTTCCCGGGCAGACGCTCGGCATCGAGGAGGGTAGCTATGTTCCGATGCTCGAACCGGTGCTGAACTACCGTATCAGGCTTCCGGAGGGCGTCGATGCACAAACCGCTCTGCCGCTGCTGCGTCAGCTGGAGGAGGAAGACCCTTCGCTCGGCATAGTCTGGAACGAACAGCACAGGGAGATCCACGCAAGGCTCATGGGCGAAATACAGATAGAGGTGCTTAAATCCCTCATCAAGGATCGCTTCGATATGGATGTCGAGATAGATAACGGCAGGATAATGTACCGTGAAACGATTCTGTCGCCGATCGAAGGAATAGGCCATTATGAGCCGCTCAGGCACTATGCGGAGGTGCATCTTCTGATGGAACCCCTCCCGGCAGGAAGCGGACTGGTTTTCGGCAGCAGTGTAAGCACCGATGCGCTTGATCTGAACTGGCAGCGATTGATCCTCACCCATCTTTACGAAAAAACTCATCTTGGCGTGCTTACCGGTTCGCCGATAACGGATATGCGGATAACTTTGGTCGCAGGACTCGCGAGCATCAAGCACACCGAGGGCGGAGACTTCAGGCAGGCAACATATCGCGCCGTACGCCAAGGGCTAATGAGAGCGGAATGCGCTCTGTTGGAGCCATATTACAGCTTTGAAATGGAGCTTCCGATTAATCAGCTGGGAAGGGCATGTAATGATATCAGGCTGATGGGAGGAACGTTTTCAAGTCCGCAGGATGACGGAGAGAATGCGTTCATTTCCGGAACTGCGCCGGTATCCGCCATGCGTGAATACGCAGTCACCCTTGCCGCCTATACCAAGGGCAGGGGAAGGCTCAGCTGCTGCGTATCACATTATGCACGCTGCAAGGAAGAAAAGAAAATTATCGATGAAATCGGCTATGACCCCGAAGCCGATATTGAAAACACACCTGATTCAATATTTTGCTCCCATGGTGCAGGCGTTGCAATAAAATGGAACAGGGTCGAGGAGTATATGCACTTTGACACGGAGCTTGGGCTGAACCCGGGCAGCCGCAGGATTGGAGAGCAGAGCTCCGTCGAGCGCAGCAGAAGCATAGAGGATAGGGAGCTTGAGAGCATAATGCTTCGCGAGTTCGGGCCCATCAAACGCCCGGAGTACGGAAAAAGGCCCAAGCCCTCTGAAACCGCACCGGAGACGAAGCCCGAGATAAGCATTCCAAAGAAGCCGGAACGGCCCGACTATCTGATAGTTGACGGCTACAATATCATCTTCGGCTGGAGCGGGCTAAGGGAGCTTGCCGAGAGCGATGTTGCCGCAGCGAGAAAGAGGCTTATGGACATAATGGCCAATTACCGCGGCTACAAGAAAAACGAAGTCGTACTCGTCTTTGACGGCTACCGTGTAAAGGGCAATGCCGGAGAACGCTTCACCTATCACGGGATACGCGTTGCGTATACGCGCGAAAATGAGACGGCGGATAATTTTATCGAGCGTTTGATTGCGGAGATAGGCAAGAATTATGCCGTGCGCGTCGCCTCTTCCGATGGGCTGATTCAGCTTTCGTCTGTCCGCACGGGCGTGCTGCGCATGACGGCAGCGGAGCTTGAGCGTGAAGTCGACGGCGTCAATGAAAGGCTGCATGAGCTTATGGAAAGCATGAGAAGGAAAAAGGTTTCCGTCAAGATAGAGCTTCCGGATATTGATGATAAGTGCAAGGAGGACGAACAGGACAAGCAGGAATAGCGATACGCCGAGAGATGCACAGAAACGTATAGAAAACAAGTACGGCTGCGGTTTTCCGCAGCCGTATAATAATATGAAACGGTTTACTTGCCGGAGATAATTACCTTGCTGATGAGCAGGCTGGGGGTACCGAACCTTCCGCCGCCGGGAATACCGAAGCGAAGGTCGCTGCCGACCGCTTCGATGTCCTTCATTACGGACAGGAAGTTGCCTGCGCAGGTGATCTGTTCTACCGAGCGGATGACGCTGCCGTTTTCAACGAGCAGACCGCTTGCGATGAGGGAGAAATCTCCGCTGATGGGATTGAGACCGGCATGAAGACCGCCGAGCTCTGTGATGATAAGACCGCTGCCGAGCTGGGCAACAAGTTCATCAAAGCTCTTCTCACCGGGGACGATGTAAAAATTGGTGGGCGAAACATCAACGGTGCCTGCAGCGCCTGCACGGCCTGCGTTGGATGTGGACTGTACGCCGTCCTTGAGCGCAGTTTTGAGGTTGTGGAGATAGCTCTTTAGGATGCCGTTTTCCACAACGGTGGTGAGCACGGAGGGTACGCCCTCGTAATCGAATGCGCGGGGATTATCCTTTTCAAAGGGATCGTCCAGAATGGTAATGTTGGAATTCGCTATCTGCTCGCCAAGCTTGCCGGAGAGCAGTGAAAGCCCCTTCTGTACGGCGTCTGCGCTGAACATGCCCGAGAAAGCGGAAAGAAGGTCGCCTGCCGCATCGTTGCGGATTATCACGCGGTATTCGCCGGAATCCACGGTCTTGGCGTTGAACTGCATAAGCGCATTATCAACGCTTTCCTTTATCATGGGCTTATAGTCAAGAAGCTGGCTTCCGAAACGGAAGGAGAATGATGAACGCACCTCATCGCCCTGGCGAAGGATGGGCTCGATTACTGCGTATGAGTACTTTTCGCGGCTCTCCGCATTGAGACCGAGGGTATTGCAGATCCTGGTGTGTGAAGTGCCGGTTTCGACGGTACAATAGCCCATTCGGTCGACCCTGCCGTCAAAATCGAGGGTCTCACGCTCAAGACGCATTGCAAGCCCGATCTTTTCGCCCTCGGTAAGGTCCGCAATGGGATTATCAGGGGGGACGATCTCGGGATACTCACATGCGCCCTGCATGGGGTTAACATCGGTATTCTCGATGGCCTTGGCGTTGTCAATGGCGCGGTCAACGAGGGATTCGGGGTCTTCGAGGATCTCTGTATAGGCATAGCCGTTCTTCCCTGCGAAGATGACACGGAGGTTGAGACCGCCGTTGTCCTTTGCTACGCTGTAGCGGTCAAGCTCGCCGCCCAGCACGTTTACGGAGAAGGAATCGCCGGTAATAGAGAAAACCTCTGCGTTTTCGCAGCCCTTTTCGAGAGCAAGCCTGAAACAGGCATCCCTAAACTGTTCAAAAGTCATTATAGATTACCTCCCTTGCCGCCTACGACGATTTCACTTACACGAATTCTGGGCTGGCCAACATTGGTGGGAACGCTGCCGGACTGAGAACCGCACATGCCCTGACCCATCCACATATTCTTGCCGATGCGGTCGATCTTCATGAGTACATCGGCGCCCTTGCCGATGAGGGTCGCGCCCCTGACGGGACAGAATATCTTGCCGTCCTTGACCCAATAGGCTTCGAGAACAGCAAAGTTGAATTCGCCTGTGAGGGGATTAACGGAGCCGCCGCCCATCTTGGCTGCAAACAGACCGTCGCCCATGGTCCTGATCATCTCCTCCTCGTCATCCTGACCGGGAGCGAAGAAGGTGTTGGTCATACGGGAAGTGGGCGCGTAGGTATAATCCTGCCTGCGGCCGCTGCCGGTGATGGGATGGTTCATAATGCGTGAGCCGAGGGTGTCCACAAGGTATGATTTGAGGATACCGTTTTCGATAAGCACGTTGCGCTGTGCGGGATTGCCCTCGTCGTCAAAGTGCATACTTCCCCACTCGCCCTCCATCGTACCGTCGTCGATCGCGGTAACGATAGGGCTTGCTATCTGTTGGCCAAGCTTTCCGCAGAACACGGAATTGCCCTTGGCAACGCTGGTGGCTTCAAGTCCGTGAACACAAGCTTCATGGAGAATAACGCCGCCAAAGCCGCCGTCGATAACGACAGGGACTGCGCCTGCCGGGCATTCGGGAGCGTGCAGCATGGTGACAGCGATCTTTGCGCTCTCCCTGCCGACATCCTCCATATTGATGCGCTCAAAGGTTTCAAAGCCCATGCCGAGGCCGGGGCTTACCGAACCGGTCTGCGCTTCGCCGTTTGCCATGGCAACGGTCTGAACATATACCCTCGCACGGGGACGGCGATCCTCGGCCCAGACGCCGTTGCTGTTGCAGACCATGATGCGGTGGTCACAGTCCATATAGCTTGCAACGACCTGAGTGATTTCATCGGAATAGGCCTTTGCAGCCTTGGTGCCGTCGCGCAGCAGGGCGATACGCCTGTCATTGCCGATCTCTGAAAACGGGATGCGGGGAGCGATCCTGCCGTCACGCATGACCTCGAAACTCTTGCTTTCAAATTCCTTTACGCCGTCGATGGCAGCTGCTGCCGCCCTTGCGGTGGCGATAAGCGCTTCTTCACTTGTGTCTGCGGTATAGGCATATGCGCTGCGGGTACCCTTGAGCACACGAACGCCTGCGCCTGCCTTACGCTGATATTTTGCGTCCTCAACGACACCGTTGACCATGCTGAGGGAGTTGGTCTCGGTATCCTGCATGTACAGTTCCGAAAAATCGCCGCCGGAGCGCAGCGCCTCGTCAAGAACTGCATTTGCAATGCTATGTTTAATCAAGTCATTACCTCCCAAGATAATTTTACCGTTAAATTATAACATATTTTCCCTAAGTAGTAAAGCTGTTCCGTGAAAAGTTTCCGATAGCTTACTTGTTTTCATCGGCGAGATGTGATATATTTATGCTGATGTAATTTGGAGGCAGGAATGAGGAATAAGCATTTTTATCGAGCGGTGGATCTTGTGATCCCCGAAACGGAAGCGCGCATGGTTGAGCGAATGGCCGAAAGGGGCTATGCGCCATGCAGCATGACCACAAGAAGGATAACATTTAGGCCGGTTAAGCCCGAAAAGCTCAAAGCAAAGATAGTCGTTTCGGGCGTTGGGCAGGCAGGCTATCTCAAGCTTGCCAACCGTATGCATCAGCAGGGCTGGGAGTATGTCTGCAATGACGGCGTGAGCTCAAGCATTTTCGTATGCTCCAACCAAAACGCCCCCGAGCCGGAGCTGAATGAAGGCGAGCTTGAAACGGCAAAGAAACGATTTACAACAAAGCTGATTTTTACGATACTGTACACGGTCGTATTCCTGCTGATTTTCCTGTCGAACGGAATGGGAGATGCGAATACGCTGAATTTTGCAGAGATTTTCAAAGCGGTGAGCCTTCCGAAGAGATTGCTCTTTCTCGCAATGGCCGATTTCCTGCTGCTTGAATTTACCGCAATGTTCGGTGCGCTAAGGAACAAGCTCGTTCTTGAGGGCAGGTGCAGGCCAAGGCGCAGTGCATTCGGTTACATAGTCAACATAGCACTGGTTGTTCTTTTTGTACTGCTTCTCGCCGTATGTGCCGTGACCGCGATAGTTGGAATGATTGGATAAAAGGGGAATGATTATGAAGAACAAACGCACAGTAAGGCTTATCTGCCTGATATTGGCGGCGCTGTTTCTGCTGTCGCTCATCATAGTTCCGGTTATCTACTGGTTCGCATGAGAGCATAAAGATATTGACTTTGCATAAATGAAAGGAGCTAATATGTCCGACTGTATCACGACCCACTTTCCCTCCCATACCGGAGAGGGCAGCATTGCCGCACATACATGGCTTCCGGACTGTTCCGAAGGCGAGATAAAGGGCGTTATCCAGTTCGTCCACGGAATGAGCGAGTACGTCAAACGCTTTGACCATGTTGCCCAATATCTGACCGGGCTTGGCTATGTGTTTGCAGGCGAGGATCATGCCGGGCATGGCGAATCCTTGCCGGATGACGAGCATACCGGATTCTTTGCAAAAGAGGACGGATGGAATAAGGTCGTCCTTGATACCTATGAACTGCATAAGCAGCTAAAACAGCGCTATCCGGACAAGAAGCATATCCTCTATGGCCATTCCATGGGCAGCTTTATCGCACGCGCCTGTGCAAGCAGGTACCCCGGCGAATACGATGCCTTCATCTTTTCGGGAACTGCCGGGCATAATCCCGGCATTGGCCTCGGAAAGCTTATCGCCGCCCGGGAGATAAAGCACCGTGGAGCTATGGGACACAGCAGGCTTCTGGATGCGCTGGTGATAGGCCCGTACATCAAAAGCGTCAGGAATAGGCGTACGGATTTCGATTGGCTGAGCCGTGACCCGGAGGTCGTGGATAAATACATCGATGATCCGCTCTGCGGCTTTAATTTCCGCTGCGCAGGCTATCGCGATCTGTTCTGCGGCCTTGAAGAGGTCAGCCGCAAGGACTGGGCCGGCAAGGTCCAGAATGTCCCAATCTATATCGTTTCGGGCGATAAGGACCCTGTGGGCGGAATGGGCAAGGGTGTGCGCGAGGTCTGCGACAGGCTGGTCAGATCAGGAAAGACCCATGTCGTTCTCCAGCTCTATAAGGGCGGCAGGCATGAGATGCATAACGAAACAAACTCCGACGAAGTGCTAAGAGGAATTGCTGCGTTTCTGAGGGGAAATTTGTGATAGGAGATACTGAGATATGAAAGTTTTGCTGATAAACGGAAGTCCTAACGAAGAGGGCTGCACCTATACTGCGCTCACCGAGGTTGAAAGGACATTGAATAAAAACGGCATAGAAACGGAGCTGCTATGGCTTGGCAATGCTCCGGTCGCCAACTGCGTAGACTGCGGCTTTTGCAGGCAGCAGGGCCGCTGCGTGCATGATGACGCCGTGAACCGCGTGATAGATGAGCTTGATTCCATATCTGCGCTCGTCGTCGGTTCGCCCGTGTATTATGCCTCCGCATCGGGACAGCTTTGCTCTTTCATGGACAGACTTTTCCATTCCTGCGGTCGGCGAATGGCGGGAAAGCTCGGCGCAAGCGTTGTTTCCTGCCGGAGGGGAGGTGCAAGTGCAGCATTCGACAGGCTGAACAAGTATTTCACCATTAGCAATATGCCGATAGTGTCCTCCCAGTACTGGAATCAGGTGCATGGAAATACTCCCGAAGAGGTCATGCAGGATGAGGAAGGCTTGCAGACCATGAGAACACTTGCCGAGAATATGGCTTGGCTGATTAAATGCATCGAGGCCGGCAGGCGCGCCGGCATAGAGCTTCCCGAGTATGAAAAGCGTATAGGCACGAATTTCATAAGGTGATTTGCACGATATGGCAGAATAATAATGAACCCCCGTATTATGACTGTACGGAGGTTCATATTTTTCCTATTGGATTTTCATTAGATCAGTTGTTGACCGCCCTGCCGCTGCCGAGTCGTCTCAGGTCTGCGGTAGAATAGAAGCCCCTTGTGGTGGAGAAGCCTGCGGCGTTGATGCTTCCGAAGTAGGCATCAAGCGACTGAGCAACGGTGTAGTAGCCAAGTCCCTGCGGATCGACTACCATCGGGTACTGCGTAAAGCCGTCCTCATAGTAGAGCGATTTAAGTGTTTTAACGACTATCCTTCGCTTGTTGATGGCATCCTGAAGGTCGGTTCCGAACAGGGTGTTGTCGGTGATAACGGTCGTCATTACGCTGAGAATGACGGTGCCGCCGGGGGTTCCGATCGCGAGCGTCTCACCGTTGTCCTTGCGGAGGATGGTGGGGCACATATAGGTACGGGTGCGCTTGCCGGGCTCATAATCGTTGAGGCCCTTGCCGAAATTTCGGAGCGCATTGTTCAGGAATACGCCGTGTACATAGAGCTTGCTTCCGAAGAACTGGGTGAGGGTATTGGTGCAGGCAACCGCCATACCGTTGGTGTCAACAACGGAGATGTGCGTTGTGTCCTGACCCTCATCGTCCTGTTCAAAATCGCTGTAATCGAGGTTCAGCAGCTCACAGACATAGTCGTTGGTGACCATCGCTTGATAGTCCCTCGTTTTTGAATCAAAGCGCGGGTCACAGAGCTTCTTGACCCTGTCGCTTTCGCAGGCCATGATGACATTGGTCAGCGTCTCAAGGTAGCCCTTCGGATTTTCGGTGGGATTGGGCAGCTCCAGGATCTCGCAGAGCTTAAGTATCTGGATAAGGGTAATTCCGGAGAAAGGAGCGGAAGCGGAAGCAATGGTATAGCCGTTATATTCGCCCGTAACAGCGTCGCTCACCTGTGTTTCATAGCCCGAAAGGTCGGATAGACGCATTCCGCTTGCCTGAGCGATCTCCTGTGCGATCCAGCCGGAATAGAACACCGCAGAGCCTTCGTTAGCGATCGCCTTCAGCACCTCGGCAAGCTCGGGCTGGCGAAGATTATCGTTCACATTCTGAACATAGGAGTACGGCGTGTTGCTTGAACTGAATTTGTTCCTTGCATTCTTGATGCGATACAGCAGATCGGCATCCACATCAAAGCCCTTCTCGGCATAGTCGATAGCAGGCTGGATGAGCTCTGCCATAGTTTTGTTTCCGCCGTACATATCATAAGCGGTCTGCATTCCGGATACAAAGCCGGGAACGCCAATGTATTTGTTTGTTGAGCCTGAACGCGGCGCTTCGGAAAGATAATCGAGGAACTTGTATTCGTTCTTTACAGGGTCATAGATGGTCATGCCGCCGCCTCCGCCAATGCCGGAACCGTAAGGCTCGACGACGCCAAGCGCATAGGCTGCCGCAATCGTTGCCTCAACGGCGTTGCCGCCGCTCTCAAGCACATCAGCGGCGATAGCGGTTGCGAGTGCGTTCGAGGTGCTGACGGAATAACCGTTGCGAGTAACAACATAGACAGGGTCACCGGAGGAATCGGGCTGCTGTATTATGCTGCCCGGAGGCGGCGTCAGGATGTTGACATCCGGGAGAGGCTCCGGGCTTCCGCCGAAATTGAAAATATCGCATGCGGTACACTGAAGCATCAGCGCTGCGAGCAGCGTAAATGCTATAAGCTTAAAGATAACATTTCTCTTCATCTGTATTCTTCCTTATCAAAAATTAATTATTATATGTCCGCCCTCCATATAATAATCGCTGTCATCAAGATACTTCGTCAATACGGTTCGTATCCTTGAAGTGTAGAAACGATTATCGGTGACTTCGGGCCGACCGTCAATGATCCTGAGGGGAATAAGCTCAAAGAACCTTGAACCGTCCTCTGTCTCGTTGTACTGGACAAGAACGCTGTCCCTCGTGAAGGTGTTGTTCTGATCCATGATGAAATTGCCAAGGCTGTAAAAGATTATGCCATGGCTGTACTTTTCCACGGGCTGCAGGCAGTGCGGATGGGAACCGATAACGATGTCTGCGCCTGCGTCTATGAGCTTTCTTGCCAGCTCGCGCTGTTCATCGGTGGGGGAGGAGCTGTATTCCTTGCCCCAGTGTACATAGACAACGGTGAGATCGCAGTGGTTGAGCGACCAGTTTACATAGCCGAAAAGACCTGCGTTGCCGCCGGTGAGCATTCCGCTTCCGGAGCCGAGGCCTTCGTAGATGACGTTGTTGACGCCAATAAAACCGACGGTCTTATCACCGGTTTCGATTTCGCAGGTCACGATATGCTCGCCCCTTTCGTCGTAGCGAAGGGTCGTACCGGAGTAGTTCAGACCAATGCTGTCAAAGAATGCCGTCGCATCAATGAAAGCCTGCTTGCCGAAATCCCTGCTGTGGTTGTTGGCATAGGTGATGGTGTCTATGCCGCTGCGCTGCATGGCGAGCACGGCTTCGGGCGTTGCGGGAAGGTGAATGTTCTTTTCGTCCTTGACATAGTTATCCTCGTCATTGACGAGAACGGCGCATTCAAGGTTGGCAAAGACATGGTCGGAGTTTGCCCAAAGCGGAGAAACGCCGTCGAAGAAATGGTCATAGCCGTATTCACCGGCATAGCCCTCCACATACCTTCCGAGCATAACATCGCCGACGAAGCTGAGCTGCATACCGTGGTTGGGGGCGGCCTCCTCGCCGTATACGCCATGACGGGACGGCGAAAGACCAATAAGCAGCATGGCGGTCAAAAGCACCAGGCTGACAAACAAAGGAATTATATAGCCGCGCTTCTTTTTTGTGCTGCGGCGTATAGCGATACGCATACGCTGGCTTAGCGTAAGCTTTTTGTTGGTAGGATTATCAACGATTGCGGGCTGCTTTTCCACGACTCCATCCTCCTATCAGATATAGATACTGAGCAGGTTGACAAGCCCAAAGGTTATGTATGTTACTATAAGTGTTGCCGGAATGGTGTAGATAATACCCTGCCTGGAATAGGAATTTGCAAGAAGGCTGGGTGTGATCGCTCCGACTCCGCGGAAGGTTACGGAAGCAAACGGGATCATTGGGAACAGCATCTCGGTAGCGAGCTTCAGAATGATGCTGACGATGAGAGAAACGGCGAACTTGCGCTTTCCGAAGAGTATCATAAACTTTGGAAGCACATAGTTGATGATAAGATATGTGATAAGGCTGAGTGCGAATACTATCAGGACACAGGCGATATCGTCACATACCATTGCGAGATAACCCGGAACGATATAGCCGCCGCATTGTATGCCAAAGACCTCGTCGACTATCAGGCTTAATACCGTGCCTATTACTATTGCAAGATAAAAATGCGTTAATGTCATCTTAAATACCTCAATTATTTTTCAATGCATCGTGTGATTCGGTTACGGCTCCGCCGTACGCAAGCAGAGCTTCCAACATAGGCTCACCGAAACCGTGGATGTTGCCGACGCAGATTATAACACGATTGTGAAGCATAGGCGTCACGGTCTCAAGTACGTTCTCGACCGGGACGCGATCGAGATCGATGTATTCGGCTATGTTTTTCAGCTTGCCCCTGCGGTAAGCGGTACGGATAAACCCGGTACTCTGTCCCATGCCGATGAGAGTGGCGTTGGGAATGAGCGGGAAAAAGTCCATGACGAACTGCTTGGTCCTGTCGACCCTGTCGGGACGGCAGTTCATCAGGATTATGGGGTTGTCCGCGTATGAACCGTAGCGTTCATGGACAATATTGTAAATATCAAGGCTGGATGACGGTTCGTTGGCTGCAAAGGCGTTTGCGAGCACGAACTCATCCTCCCCATGGCGGAGCTGATAGATCCTCAGCGCGCCGGGGTCGGCATGAGCTTTGAGCATTCCGCGCATTGCGGTCTCCTCATCGATGCCGAGCGCTTCTGCGGCGGCAAGTGTGACGGAGCAGTTGCGGGGAAAGAGCTCATAATCAAATTTGGCAAGGAATTCCGGAGAGATACGGCTGTCGTCCGCTTCAAATACCTTGGTGTTTCTCTCACGGGCAATGCGATAGAAATAATCCTTATACTGGTCGTCGGCAGGGATGACAACGCTTCCGTTGTACGGAATGGTATCCGCAAACGCCCACGCTATCTGCTCCGTGGTCGGACCCATCTCGTCAAGATGATCTTCGAGAACATTTGTGATAACGGTGAGGTTGGCATGAATGATCTTATGCTGATAGACGACCTGATACTCGGGCCTTACAGCCATGCATTCGCAAACCAGAGCGTTTGCGCCGCACTTGGCGGCCTTGTCGATGACCTTGATCTGTTCGGAGATGGTCACTCCGTGAGGACGCCTGATGACCTCCTCCTCTTCATCGCTGTCCCAATACATCATTCGTGCTGCGGTACCGGTGGTCTTGCCGACCGCGCGATAGCCGGCCTCCCATAGCATGGAGGTTATGAGTCTTGTGGCAGTCGATTTGCCCCTGATACCGTTGACATTAACGGTTATCAAGAATCGCGCCAGATTCCTGTCGTTGCGTTTCTTCTCAAGGAACCCGAAGAGTATCAGGACCAGGAAGATCGCAATGAACAGAATCAGCAGGAAAATAGGTTTTTCCATCTTGTTAAAAACCGATCCTTTCATCAGAAGCCAACGGAGCGAATACAAGCTTCGCAGGGTTGACTCGAAACTGACTTAGTATACCGTCACAATATTTCCGTGGAGACGAATTGGCATACTTTCACAAATATGTCGGATTATATCACGGATTTATCAAATTTGCAATACCCTTCGACGGAAACGCTTGTTTTTTTCGTCAAAAACGCAGAAAACAACGGTAAAAAACAGGAAAAACATCAGCAAAACACATCAATTTCGGCCGAAAGCCGTCCTTTGCGCGTCATATTGACCGTTTCTCTGAAAATAAACCGTCCGTTTCCGCGTACCGATACCACATCGCCGCTTTTCAGGGGCTTGGAAACGCTTTCACAGAGCTTTCCGTTGATAAAAACACGCCCTTTAGCGATAAGCTCGGATGCTTCGCCCCTTCCGACCCTGAGAAACTCCTTGACTATGCAGTCCAGCCGTTCGCTGGCGATATTGATTTTCACACGCTTCAGCTTGTACAGCTCTCCCTCGGGGGGCCTTTCAACCGCCTCGGCGTGAAGCTCTGTGTGCTTGGCCCGGGTAAGGCTATCGATGATGAGCGGAGCGACGGTTTCATTGCAGAAAAGGTATGCGATGTTATCCCTTATCACTATATCGCCGGTAGTGCTGCGGTCGATGCCGAGGTTCATGACTGCGCCAAGTATATCCCGGTGGGTAAGCTCATCGGAAAAGCGCCGGGAAAGCGGAGCGGCCTTTATGCAGACGATTGGGAATGGGGCGGAATAACCGCAGAGCTGTTCGTCACCAAACCTTGCCATGACCCTTTCGCAGCCCTCGGTTCCCCCGAACATGGCATACGGCACATGCGAAAACTCCCTTTCGCAGCGGCGGAATATGTCCTGCTCCAACAGTCCCATAAACGGCGTAAAGGTGGGGACCCCGGTATCGTAGGCTCTGTTTGCAAGCTCTATGAGCCTCTTTTTGAACAGCTCGCCGTCAGTATTCAAGCTCAAAGGTCTCCAAATCGAAGTAGGCTTTCTTTATCACGGAAGTATCGTCATAGTCGGCGTAGTCGATAATGATGCGGTTGTTCACTGAATCTATCTCGTAGTCATAAAACATGCCGTATGTTCCGTTGACAAGCTCGCTGAAGCGGGAATCGCTTATCTCAAAATCATCGCAGAGCGGATATGCTCCGCCTGCAAAATACTGCATATCCGAGAACTTATAGTTGCTCGATTCACGGTTTTTTGATGTCATTCCGAAGTAGCTCAGTCCTCCGTACATATCCCATGTAGGGTCGGCAAAAAACCAACTTTCGTCATAGTAAAATACCGTCCACTCATGATGACCGATGCCTCCGTCGCAGCTGGTCGTGAATGCTTCCACACCAATATGGTTGAGAAGAAAGGCGTATGCTCGGGCATAGCACCAACAGACGCCACGTTCGGAGGAAAGGGCATCGTAGGCGTGGTTCATGTACTTGTTTTCCGCAAGGAATGGTATTTCGCCATTATAGTAGGACTGCGAATCGTAGCTGTACTCCATGTCAATCGTCATATCCTTGTACAGCGTCAGCATACGGGCGAGCGTGCTTGCATCAGCCATATTATCGTCGTTGACCCTGTTCAGCTTACCGAGCACGGTGCTTTCAAAGCTTTCAATAAGTTTGAAATGCTTATTTTCGTTGACGGAATAGCTCCATTCAACGGACGAACCGTTGATTTTCAGCGCATCGTCAGCCACATCGGCATAGAACACCGGGAAACACAGCTCAAGCAGTTCGGGCAGGTTCCTTATTTCGCCTTCGGAGGAAATGGAGATACCGGTTTCATATCTTGCAAATGCGTCCACAACGGCATAGTAAGCTTCAAGATCCGCTTCCGTAAGCTTAGGCTTGATGGCGTTGGGAATGATGCTGTAATCGATACCGTAGCTGTATGCGAATTTGGGTGTAGGCTCCTCGGTGGGCAAGGGGCTTTCTCCCGAAGACGCCGTCACGGACGGGGAGACCATAACGTCGGGATCGGGTGATGCGGTCGGAGTATTGTAGCCAACGCAGGCAACGCTTGCGATAAGAAAAACAACAGCAAGCAGTATCGCTAAGCGATCGATAATTCTTTCCTTCATAATACTTCCTCAAAGAATCAATAAACGTCGTGCGGTTTACTCTTCATAGATCCACCAGATGCAGTCCTCCGAAACGGAGAGTCCGAGCTTGGACTGCATCTTGAGCGATGCGGTGTTGGTGATGTAAACCTGTCCGTATGGCATCCAGCCTCTTTCAAGCTGATAGTTCTGGAAGAACACCTCAAGCTCAGTACCGATACCTTTGCGCCGGAATTCGGGCATGACTTCGAGCATACCGGAGCTTCCGTCCCTGTGGAAGCCTATGAAGGCGGCAAGCTGTCCGTCAACCTCCGCTCCAAACATCTTGCCCTCGCGTATGAGAGTGCGGACATGCGCAATGTCATTTTCCATCTCGTAGTGTTCAACGACAAAGCCGGCCTCGCTCACTCTGAGCGGCCGTATGACGCAGTTGTTCTGAAGCGGACGCAGCGCCCTGGAGGCGAGACAGTACTGAAGGCACGCCTCGTCAACGGTAAATTCGGGCTTGAACTCACGCATAACATCGTGAGCAATTCGCCCATGACACACGCAGCAGCTCATATCCTTGGCGGTATTGAGGGCGTTAAGTCCGGCTTCCCTGTCGGAGCACCAGAGCATGTGTATGCCGCAGCTGTGGCGCAGCAGGATAGCGTCGCTTGCGCTGTATTTCAGCTCGGCGACATTGCCGCGAATAAACGCTTCAAGCATATCTATCGTGAGTGTGCCGAGAGAGCGCAGTCTTTTCATTGCCTGCGAGACGACGCTCATATATGCCTCGCCGGTCATTGCACCGCCGCATTTGCTTAATCTGCCCTGTTCGATATAATCGCGGACGGCTTCAAAGCTCGTTTCGCTGATGTAATGCTCAATGCGGCAGGCATCGTTCATTGCAATATCTTCATCGACTCCGAGCCCGATGAGCAGCTTGGCTATAAGCAAGTGCCTTGCATAGACCCTTTTTGCTATATCAAGTCCGCTGTCTGTGAGGCACAGCATACCGTTGTCGTCCGTTGTGACATATCCGTTCATGCGCAGCTTCTTTATGGCAAAGCTGACGCTGGGCTTGCTGACCGAAAGCTTATTGGCAATATCGACGGCGCGGATGTATCCTAACCGATCCTGTAAAACCATCATCGCCTCGAGGTAATCTTCGGTTGATTGACGAACTTCCATTTATCCTCCTTTATCACGGCTATGTCACTGACACGCCGTGCACATTTCATTTAATGAGTTCCATATATATACCGCAGACCGTTTTGATGATATCATCTGGGAAATCGAATTCCGCGGTATGCAGCGGCGGGTGTGTTTCGCCGTCTCCTACATAAAACAGTGCGCCTTTGGTAAGCTTGGTATAATAACCAAAATCTTCGCTGCTTCTAAAGGGCTCATCCCATCGGGCAATGGGAATGCCGAGCGAATCACAGCATCGGCGTACCCTTTCGGCACATTCCGGGTGGTTGTAGGTTTCCGGAAAGGCGTCCCTGAATTCGGTATCAAGACGCAGTGAAGCGTCATTGCAATAGAGCTTTGCGCGGGAAATAAGCTCGGAAATAAGCCTGTCAAGCTCCGATTCGTGCTCCGCGCGGACGGTCAGCATCAGCCTTCCCTCGCCGGCACTCGTTCCGAACGCCTCTTCTCCGACATCAACGCGGATGACGGTACACATGACCATGCCGGTGTATCTATCGGCATGGGTGAGCTCGGGAATGTCGAGTATGAGCCGGGATATCGCAAATGCGGGATTCCTTCCGTTCTCGGGCTGGGAAGCGTGGGAACGCCTTCCGAAAAAGCTCAGTATCAGTCCGGTCGAAGCGCAGGCGGCGGTACCGTTGTGAACCATGACTGCGCCAAGCGGAAATCCGGGCATGTTGTGAAAGCCATATATCTCGTCGATATGCTCACGCTCAATAAGCTCGCTGCATATCCTTGCGCCTGCGCCCGTTTCCTCCGCATGCTGGAATAGGAAGAACACATCGCTTTTGCATCCGATCCTGTCGACCTCCACGGCAAATGCTGCAAGACAGGCGCAGTGACCGTCGTGTCCGCACTTGTGGGATACTCCGCATACTGTGGAAGAATAGGGGAGAAGCGTCCCCTCGTCTATGGGGAGCGCATCCATGTCGGCGCGGAAAGCAATGCGCTTCTGCGGCTTTTCACAGCGGTATACGGCATAGAAGTATTCGCCCATATCGCATATCTCAAGCTTGGTATTCGCCTTCAGAAAGGCCATCAACAGCTCTATCGTGCTTCTTTCGGCACCGGAGAGCGTCGGGTGCATATGCAGGGTATGCCGCAGCTGCACTACCGAAGAAAACAGGGTATTATCCATCAAGCATTCCGTCCTCTCTGAGCAGCCTGTGCAGCGTCTGCTCGCATTTGACGGCGGACAGCGCATCCTCGGCAGCGGCGAGCGCCCTGCTTCTGGTTTCCGGTGCGAGCCCGGCACGCTTGGCACGGATAAGAATGTTTTTTGGCGTATGGCTCAGGTCAACGAACTCCATGAGCTGCGTGCGATAGCCGCAAACGGTGAGCAGCTTGGCGCGTATGCCGTCGGTAAGCAGGGAAGCCATGCGTTCGCGCAGTATCCCATCGTCATCAAAGACGGGCATACATGCAAGGTCAGCGGTTTTATTCAGCTCATGCTGGCAGCAGGGAACGGAGAGTATGAACCGAGCGTCACGCTTTATCGCATTATACAGCGCATAGTCGGTCGCCGTATCGCAGGCATGAAGGGAGATGACCATATCTACGCGTTCGCCCTCGTCGAATCCGGCTATATCTCCGCATATGAACTCCATGCCGTCATAGCCGTATTTTTCGGCAAGGGAGCTGCAAAATTCTATCACATCCTCTTTTAGGTCAATGCCGACCATGCGGATGGGGATATGCTTCAGCACGGAAAAATAGTAGTAGACGATAAAGGTCAGATACGATTTTCCGCAGCCGAAGTCAATAATGCTGAATCTTTCGCCGGAGGAAGGCTCGGGCAGGGGTTCGTCCTTTATGCAGTCGTCAATGAATTCAAGAAACCGGTTTATCTGCCTGAATTTATCGAACATGGGCTTCTTGACATCGCCGTTTGCGTTCATTACGCCCATATCCACAAGCGGAGGCACGATACAGCCCTCGGGAATGAGATAGCTCTTTTCTCTGTTTTGCCGTGCTGCTGCCTTGGGAGCAGAGGAAGAGGAATGCCTTCCGCACAGCAGCTTTCCCTTTTTTGAAAGCCTTGCGGTGTATTCATTCCGTTCGCTCCAGGCATTGATTTGAGAAAAGCCGCAAAAGCAGCCCTCGATCTCGTCGGCTGCGTTCTCTTTCGATACCCTTGAATGGAATACCTGTTTATCCGTGAATTTTTCGACAAAAAATTCGTTCTCTGCGGATAGAAAGGTAAAACAAACCCTGCGGAAGGGTGAAGTCTTTTCACGCTTTCCGCTTAGTACAAACTTATATGCGCCCTCTGACAGAGCGGTTGTAATGAATCCGGAGATATCTTCCATTGAAAACGGTCGTTATTTGCCCTGCTGCCTGAGCCATATCTTCATTACAAGGCGGTGGGGCAGAAGTTTGGTCAAAAGCACCTGCACCTTGATGGAGAATCCGGGCACGCATACATCCTTTTTACCCCTATACATATCACGGATAGCGGTCTTTACGATGTAATCGGGCGTAAACATCTTGTTGAAATAGGTTATCTCGGTTCTGCCGTTCGGCTCGGCACGGTCGAAGAACTCCGTCTTGACCCATCCCGGGCAAAGCGCCATGACCTTGATCCCGGCAGATTTAAGCTCCGCGTCAAGCGCACGGGAAAAGCTCAACACGAATGCCTTGCTCGCAGCGTAAACATTGATATACGGCACGGGCTGAAAAGCAGAAAGCGAATCAAGCTCCACGATATGAGAGCCCGGCTTCATATAGGGGACTGTGAGCTGCGTCAGCCTGACGAGAGCCTTGCAGTTAAGGTCTATCATGCCGCACACATCCTCGGCGGAGGTGTCCATGGTGCTGAAGAACTTGCCGTAGCCGCTGGCGTTCAGAAGCAGCGAAACCTCCGGCTCGGCTTCGGAAAGGGCCTTCGCGAACTCATCATAGCTTTCCTCTGCCGTGAGGTCAAGCGCCATGACCCTGCACGGAACGGGCAGCTCCTCGGCCAGCTCCTCCAGCCTGTCCCTGCGCCTTGCGATCAGCCAGAATTCATCAAACCTTTCGCCTGCAGGGTTTTGAAAGCACAGCTGCCGGGCAAACTCCCTGCCCATGCCGGAACTCGCTCCGGTGATGATGGCAATGCCCATAGTAAACCTCCTCGTTTCAGCTTTATATAATTCTACCACAAAGAGTGCATTTGTCAACCAAAAACGGAAAAAACGGAAGGCAATGCCCTCCGTTCCGTAAACAATTTATATATAGATTCCCATCTCGCCAAAGGGGTAGACCCGGAAACGAACCTCGCCGATTACATCGCCGTACTCGAAGGTGATATCGTCTATTTCAAGCGAATGGATCTCGCTCCTTTCGTCGGGGAGGAGCAGCAGCTTGTTTTCAAGCACCGTGAAGCTCAGGTACATATCCTCCGGGAACTCGGCGGCATAATCCTTTTCATCGAGCAGGCTTCCGTTAATATAGACCCTTCCTCCGGTAACAAGCACCTCTTCGCCGCCGAAAGCTATCACCCTTCCGACCGTTGCGACGGTTTTGCTAACCTGCTTGGCGGTATCAAAACGCTCGCATTTATAGACGATGAGATCTCCGCGGCCGTATGGAGAGATGAACTTACCGAACCTGTCGGCAAATACCAGGTCGCCCCTGTCAAGCTCGTTAACGCTCTTATCCTGGATGACCACCGGGGTCATCATCACAAACAGGATCAGAACCAAAACGAGCACAACGGAGATAACCACCGCAAGCCATTCTAAAAAACGGAACAGCGGAAGCTTTGGATTTCTCGGTCTGATGTTGATCCTTGCTCGTGCCATCTCTCACCTAATGCGCAGGGGGCGTTCAGTTTGTGCTCCTGATCTTGCCTATGGGCCAAATGACGGCGCAGGCCCTTCCGATAACATGCTCAAGCGGTATGGCGCCGACATCCTCGGCGCGGCTGTCGTGGGACACGTTGCGGTTATCGCCCATGACGAAGATATAGCCCTCCGGCACGGTGTAGCTGCCGTTGACGGAGCCTTCGGTGCGTATGAGCCGCGTTATCCTTCCGTACCAATCTCCGGCATATTCGGACTCGTCGAGTCGGACGTTGTCAACATAGACATAGCCGTCCTTGATCGTGATCGTCTCGCCGCCAAGGGCAATAACACGCTTGACAAACCGCTCGGAGCGATTCGGAAAGCGTACGATAACGATATCGCCGCGCTTTGGCTCGGAAAACCAATAGCTAACCTTTTCGACCAGAACGCGTTCATTGTGCATGAGCGTGCTGACCATGGATTCGCCGTTGACATAGGTAGGCTCTGCGATGAAGACACGCAGCATGAGCACCGCCAGCACAACGCAGCAAAGCTTCAGTGCGAAATGGATATAAACCGCGCAGCTAAAGCCCTTATCGCCGGAAAAGAGCCTATCCGAAGCATCGCTGAACCGGGTAAGCTGTTCGCCGCTTATATCCTTGTGAGCACTGCGCGAAGGCAAGCTGCTGATATTATCATAACCGTTGTTGTCGCTCAAATCTAACTCCTATTCCTGGCCTTTTTCGTTCGTATCGCTCGGCCCGGGCAACAGCTTCTTTGCGGAGCGAATGAAATCGAATCTGTCCATCATAACAATACGGGAGCATTTTACGCATCTTATCTTGATATCTGCGCCTACACGGATGATGACCCACTCGTTGGTTCCGCATGCGTGGGGCTTTCTCATCATGACATGGTCGCCAAGCGCAAATTCATTCAGCATAATATCCTCCCAAGCGAATGAAATTCATCTGCAATTTCTAATTATAGCACAATATCCGTCGGAATGGAAGCACAAATCGGGCGAATTCACATAAAATGGTGGAAGTGCCGATGCCTACTATCATTTCAAAACATTATTGATATTATAAAACATTTCCACCGTATTCGAATCGGTCGATTTATGCGGCAAACGAAAAGACCATGCCTTTTCAATAACTATTGTATCGTTAACGCTCAGTGCATGCTTGTTTATATGAATCAATTTCTAACCATGAGCCTAATGCTCTTGATGCCTTTATATTGAGATCATCAACAACTATTTAGGCTTTACTATTGTATTAATTTCGCCATCTATCATGAGCATTGACAAAAAAACAAAAACAATAGGGATCCGCTCAACGAAGCAGATCCCTTATAATTACTGTACCCATATGGGGATTATCAATATTAGGAAGCCTATCGGACATGCGAAAGCTTATCTGATATCCTCCAGCTTATCGGGTTCGGGAAGCTCCGGCCCGGAGATGGTGATGGACTTGATGACAACATCTTCATACGGATGGTTGTTTATCGGATTGCAGTCTACGCTCGCGATCCTGTCGACAACATCCATGCCCTCGATGACCATGCCGAATGCCGCATATGCGCCGTCAAGGTGCGGAGCATCCGCATGCATGATAAAGAACTGACTGCCTGCGCTGTCATAGGGCTTGTTAAGCCTTGCCATTGAGATAACGCCCCTGGTGTGCTTGAGGTCGTTTTCAAAGCCGTTAATAGTGAATTCACCCTTTATGCAGTAGCCCGGGCCGCCCGAGCCGTTACCGTTAGGGTCGCCGCCCTGGATCATGAAGCCGGGAATGATGCGGTGGAAGGTAAGGCCATCATAGAAGCCTTTTCTTGCAAGACTTACAAAATTGCGTACGGTCTGCGGTGCGATGTCGGGATAGAGCTCGAGCTTGATGATGCCGCCGTCTTCCATCTCGATGGTTGCGATGATCTTGTCCATATTTTCTCCTTGTTGATTATCTTCGTCTTGATTTTTGCTTTCAGTATTGCAGGCAATAAAGACCAAACTCAGCATTACTGCTGCCAAAAGCATTGCTACTACTTTTTTCATAGGGGTTGTCCTCCTGACGGTCAATGCAGCGGGTTGGAGACGCTCCGACCCACGTTATTAGATCATTCCTTTAAGCGCGAGTCCGTGTTTTCGGATTTAGCGGAATCGTCGTATGCCTTAACGGAATCGTTGTCCTTCTTGTCGGCAGCGTTGTCCTGCTTGTCGGAAGCATTGTCCGACGCATTGCTCAGGCAAGCGCTCGGCTTAACCGGGGTAAGCGTTTCGCCGTTAAAGACCTTGACGAATTCTTCACCGGTGAGCTGTTCGCGTTCGATCAGCGCATTCACGACTCGCTCAACAGCTTCACGGTGTTCGATCAATACCTGGGTGGCGCGCTCGCTCTGTTCCTCCATGATGCGGCGAACCTCGGTATCGACTCTGGAAGCCACGTCCTCGGAATAGTTGCGCTGCTGTCCCCAGCTCTTGCCGATGAACACCTCCTGTTCACCTGCCAGATAGACGGGGCCGATAGCATCGCTCATGCCGTATTCGGTGACTATGCTGTGCGCGATCTCGGTTGCACGCTGAAGGTCGTTGGTTGCGCCCGTGCAGATATCATCGAGAAGCAGCGCCTCCGCAGCCCTGCCGGCCAGCGCCATTGCGATGAAGTCAAGCAGCTTGCCCCTGGAAACATGCTCATATGTATCCTCCGGTATAACTCTGGTGTAGCCTGCGGCATTGCCCCTCGGAATGACGGAAAGCTCCTGCACAGGGTCGCAGTGGGGTAGGCAGTGCGCCACGACTGCGTGACCGACCTCATGGTATGCGGTGGTCTTCAGGTCTTCCGCGGTGATAACGCGGCTGCGCTTTTCGGGACCGTAGAATACGCGCTTGATTCCTTCGTCGATATCAGAAATACTGATGGCATTATGCCCGTTGCGGACGGCAAGAATAGCGGCCTCGTTAAGGATGTTCTCAAGGTCAGCGCCCGTACAGCCCGGGGTGAGCTGAGCTATCTTGTGAAGATCCACATCCGGCTCAAAGGTCTTCTTCCGCGCGTGTACCTGAAGGATCTCCTCCCTGCCCTTGACGTCGGGATAGTTGACCGTTATCTTGCGGTCAAACCTGCCGGGACGCAGCAGCGCGGAGTCGAGAACATCGGGGCGGTTGGTCGCCGCAATGACGATAATGCCCTGGCTGTTGGAGAAACCGTCCATTTCGACGAGCAGCTGATTGAGGGTCTGTTCGCGCTCATCGTGTCCGCCGCCGAGGCCTGCGCCTCGGGATCTGCCGACTGCGTCGATCTCATCAATAAATACGATTGCAGGAGCGCATCGCTTTGCCGTCTGGAACAGGTCACGAACACGGCCGGCGCCGACGCCAACGTACAGCTCCAGGAACTCCGAAGCGCTGATGGAGAAGAACGGAACATGAGCTTCTCCGGCGACAGCCTTGGCAAGCAGGGTCTTACCGGTGCCGGGAGGGCCTACGAGCAGAACGCCCTTGGGGATCCTTGCGCCCATGTCGGTAAATGCCTTGGGAGAGCGCAGGAAGTCGACGACCTCTCTAAGCTCCTGTTTTTCCTCATCTGCTCCGGCAACATCAGCAAAGGTCACGGTATTTCCCAGCTCATCTGCGGTGCGGGCGTGACTCTTTGTGAAGCTTGCTCCCTGCTTTTTCTGGCTCTTGTTAACGAATACGATTACGAGAACCATTCCGCCCAAAATGATGATATAGGGGAGCAAAACGAGAAAGATGGGGGTGGTGGGGGTCGGATTCAGCCGGCAGCTGAAGCCGTAGTCAAGCACCGTTATGCTGTCCTTTGGTACGCCGTAATGCGTGGACAGGAGGCTTGCCATCTCACTCATGAAAACATCGGACGAACTGATAGTAACATAGAAGTCGTAGGTCTTGCCCTTCTCAAACGATTTGATCTCGTTTTCGGTAACGCCCTCGGTATACAGACCAAAGAGTGTTTCCTCGGTGATCTGAACCGCATAGATGACTCTGTTTTCGTCGCCGATCTCTTCGCCAAGACCCTCTTTGACCTTTTCAAAGAATACGGCGTATTCAAGCCTGTCGGGATTGCGGTTCACTTCGCTGTTGCCGGTGGCGACAAATGCCACTATCACGCCAATGATGACTACATAGAGCAGAATGCTCCATATACTGAACTTGTTTATTTTTTTGTTTGTGTTGTTATTGCTATCCAAAGAAGCCTCCTCTTCTTAAAGAAAATCGGTTTTTCGAACGCCCTTAATACAGGGTGCGATCCGGTCGTTACATTCCACCGAATAATAATAACACAGCTTAGCATTTGCCGCAATGAGTTTTTTTAAAAGGTTCCGTCAATTCTTTTGTTTTGAGGCGTAAAAAAACAGGGAAAAGCCAATATCATGCCGAAAATAAAGAACTTATTTGGCAGCCGCATGTATCCTATCCGGACGGATTGCGTATCGGAACGGACTATGCGGCATTTGAAATTGAGTATGCTTCTGTCAGAAGTCAACTTCGCAATAAGACATTTAACGGATAATATTTATTGCTTGCCAAGTATTATTGCGCATGGTACAATATTATCAGTAATCCTACGGAGGCGAACCGATGTTTGAAAAGAGAGAAGAACTGCTCGAAGCTTTGACGGTGCTTGATGCGGCGGCGAATAACCTGACCGTTGTCAAAAGCGGAATTTTCGGAGGCGCTGTCTCACGATTAGTCAACAGCATATGCGAAGGAAACCTCCGAAACGCCTGCTTGGCATTTTCTGCGCTTGAGGCGGAATTGATATACGATCGTTCCGGAAGTTCGCCGCGCCGGGTTAGCGGCAATCTTTTGACCGATGCGGTGCTGGATGCAATACTTCTCAGCGATAATCCGTTTTCCGCTCTTGCGGCAAAGGGCGTGCTCGATGTTCCGCTGTATAATGCGATGGAAAATGAACTCCGTATTCTTGAAAAGCTCAACAGCTTTACCGAGGATGATTTTGTCGGAATACTGAACGAGATGGTCAGGGAGCTGAATTCCTCTCCGCGTGATTCCGCCGTCGCTGCTGCGACCGCCGCATGGGGCGGCACGGCGGCCCGTTATGTTCCCAAGGAAAATCCACAGCGCAGGAACATTATGGCAGGGCTTCCGATAAAGTCAACAAGGCTGTGGGATTATGGAGAATTCAAGCTGAACGACGAATACTATGCCGATGAAGCCCTCTCGGAGATGTATCGAAGGTTTATCATCACGGAGGACTGGAACAAGCTCACGGAGGCGCTTTGGAGCTTCCATGCCGCGTATGGCACGGGAGATTTCCTGAGATATAGGAATTTCCGCTTTGACGGTACTCTTAAACCCCTGCCCACCATCAGATGCGAACGCTATATAGATTTTTCCAAGGTCGAGGATGGCGGTGCGCTCTTTGCAAACTCTGAAAGGGCATACCATGAGCTGCTTAAAACGGCGATAGCATTTATGCAGGACGAGAGGACCGACCCGATGCTGCTTATCGGCGGCGTGGGGACCGGGAAGACCAGGACCATGCTCCATGTGGTGGAGGAGCTTCCGCTTCTGAGGCTTGTCATGGTCACCGGTGGCTGCGACAGGCTGGATGAGCTGTTTGGATCGCTCGCTGCCCAGCCGCAGAGATTCATGGTGCTCATTGACGATTTGAAGCCCGATATGGTCAGGGGAGTGATAAGGCAGACAATACCCGAAAATGTGCTGCTTGCAGGCTGTATGGACGAAAAGGACTATACGGACAAGCTTTCCGGGCTTTTCGGGAACATTATTAAAAGCACCACTCCCTGCTTCGGCATTGACAACAGCCCGGAGATCATGGTCAGGGCGATACTGAGGGAACGGAATATCGAGTGCGGCATCGACCTGATAAGGAACGCCTGCACTGAGCTGTACTCGGAGCATGAGTACGACACCGCCTTTGTATGCAGCGCTGCATCCGCGTTCAGGATAGCAAATGATATAATCAGAAGATTATGATTTTTTTGGAAAAATGGTATATGAAGGCTATTGATTTTTCAGGCCCATGTGATATAATTATTCAGAGCAAAAGTGAATGCTTTTGCTTTATGCTGTGCACCGAAAGGAAAGAACAATGAAAAAATCACGACTTATCGCTGTGATTCTTGCCGCAGTGCTGCTGATCGGCTGCTTCGCTGGCTGTGTGGAAAACAAGGACAACCCCGTCATTATGACTGCCGGGAACTTCCAGATGACCGAATTTGACTTCATGCTTGCTTTTACGCAGGATGAATACTTTAACTATTACCTTTACGGCGCAATGGATTATACTGAGTATTTTCAGCGTATCCTCGATATAGCTACGCAGCGTGCCTGCGCGCTTAATTATGCCAAAAAGAATAAGATAGAGCTGTCCGAGAGTGAGCTTGCGGATATCGAAGCGCAGCTTGAGGAGACCATGACGCAGCTCGACGCCGAATATCTCGCCAAGGTCGATGAATCCATCACCGATGAGAACAAGCGGCTGGAGGAGGCCGAACGCCTGTTCACACAGGATATCGGCTATACAAAGGAAAACTATCGTGAATATGTACGCAGCAGCATGATAAATTCTGCCGTAATCCAAAAGCTTCGCGATATGGTAGGTGAGGATATCGACCTTACTGAGGACGATATCAGCAGGTACATCACCGATGCGGCGCTCAAGCTCAAGAATACGACGAGCTTTACCGATTTCCTGGAGACCTACGGCGGTTTTGTTAAGGGTGAAAACACCGTTCCGTATCTGGTTCATGAGGATTGCTTTACCGTCGATCAGCTCCTGATAAAGGCTGATGACGGAGAGATGTATGAGATAGCCGCAATCGTTGACGAGCTTCTTAACGAAGGCTTCAACGAGGACGATTTCTATGAATGGATAGCGGACTATGGTCAGGACGAGAACATGAAGACCGACCGTTTTATCGACTGGGGCTATATCGTACATGATTCGCTCGAACCCGGCTATCCCAAGGGCTTCGTGTACGCGGCAAAGAATCTGATAAAGCCGACAAAGCCCGGCTTTGGTGCCGAAGCTCCGGAACTTACCAAATTCACTTCTTCTGAAGGCAAGACCGTGATCAAGTTCGAATCGGACGATGGCATTCACTACCTTATCCTGAACAAGGTGTTCAAGAGGGGCATAATCAGCTATGAGCAGGGCGATGACATTTGGAATATCGCTTATGCCGAGGCCTATAAGATCGCCATTGATAACGCATTCGATGCAAAGTGCGAAGAATGGGTTGAAAAGACTAAGGTAACATACTACTATAAAAAGTTCAGGGATAAGTATGAAGTTCCCGCAACTACCTACCTCAACCGCTTCAATAACGGTGATGACGAGCAATAACCAATAGAAGCATATGCAAAGCTCCTTGGAACCAAAGTTCGGGGAGCTTTATGCATAGAAACGGAGAAAACGCATGACCTTAATTGAGTTTTACGATATTGCGCCCATAGAAAACATAATCAGCAGCCTGACCATGCAGACCGACAGGGTCATATTTGTCGGCACTGGTAAGCGCATGGAACGCCAGGGAAGGGGAATGCAGCGATTTCTCGACAGTCGGGGAATTAATGCCGAGTTTCGATATGTTCATATTAATAAGCACGATCTTTCGGGCATCGTTCGAACGCTTGAAAGCATTATAGCAGAAGAATACGAGATCGTTGTTGATCTCAACGGAGGAGAGGATCTCCTTCTGGTCGCAATGGGCATCGTGTATGAGCGATATAAGGATACCAAAAGAATCGAAATGCACCGCTATAATATTCGTAACGGAACGGTTTCGGACTGTGACGGCGACGGCATAGTGTATCCAAAGGAACATTTTGAGATTACCGTCAGGGATAATATCGATCTTCACGGCGGTGCGGTACGCTATGCGAACGCCGGAAGCGGCTGCGGTACATACAGCTTTGACCTTAGCGAGCAGTTCAAAGGCGATGTGCTTGCGCTTTGGGAGCTCTGCAAGGCTTCTCCGGCAGCATGGAACCGCAGCATAGACATACTTAACGAAACGGAACGCAGAACCAAGGCTGCACCCGAAAAGCTTACGATACATGTGAACACCGATGCAATCCTCGGCCGCAAGGACGGCAGGGAAAGGTTTAAGCTGCTTTTGACATTCCTCAAAGACCTTAAAAAGTCGGGTTGTATTGCGAAGCTGGAGTATGACGAGACCGCCATAACATACGAGTATAAAAGCCTTCAACTAAAGCAGTGCGTTGATAAGGCAGGAAACGTATTGGAGCTGACCACGCTTATTCTTGCCATGGAGCTCAGGCGAAAGGACGGTAAGCCCGTCTATAACGACGCCATGAACGGCGTATGCATCGATTGGGACGGAGATATTCATAGCGGCGCTGACTCTGCACAGGATGTGGAAAATGAGATAGACGTATTTTTGATGAAGGGACTTGTTCCGATACTCATCTCCTGCAAAAACGGAGGGGTGGATTCGGATGAACTGTATAAGCTGCGTACCGTTGCGGGCCGTTTCGGAGGTGATTATGCGCGTAGGGTACTGATAACCACCTATATCAGCAGCAGCAAGCGGAGCCGTGAGGCACTGCGCCGCCGTGCAAAGGAAATGGACATTGAGCTGATAGAGAACGTTCACCTCTTGAGCAACGAGGAGTTTTCAAAAAGGCTTAGGGATATCGGCATCCGGCACTTTGATTGACCTGTGCTTTATTGTCCGGCAGCGTTTATACACGCCTCGGAATGAATACGCCCTGCTAAGCCTGAAAAAATGCTTCATGCTGAGCGTTAGTGTCATCAAAGAGCCATTATCTCATCGGTTACCGTCTGAACCGACTTGCCGTTAGTATCGATTTTTATAGTGTTTAATCTGTCATAAAGAGGAAGCCTTGCGAGGCTTCTTTCAATAATGCCATCATCGCGAAGGCCCTTTGATATGTCGCCTGCGAGCCTTGCACGAAGTTCAGCTTCATTAGCAGTGAGTGAAATGCACTTAACAAGGCAGAGATCGGTATCCAATCGCTTCGTTATTTCGTAGATTATGCTCTGCTCATGCATAACCCAGCAGAAGATGATGTTTTCATATGCGGAGCAGCGAAGAAAATTATTGAGAAGAAAGCAGATGTTGTCCATCACCATCGCTTTCGTTTCTTCGGTTATAAGAAAGGGATCAGCATCCCAGCACCAATCTCCGTCGAGAAAAACGCTATTCGGCAGATCCTTTTTAAGCCTACGGCACACGGTCGTTTTTCCGACCCCCATAGCGCCGCCGATGAGATAGAGATTTTTCACTTCAATAATCACCCTTTTCAGGAAAGATGAAAGCTTGCCTATTCTATAGGCAGGAGCGATGTGTTATAAATGCATAGCATTATAAAAATACACATTCTTGATTATTAAATCGGACTTCCACCAATTCTTGCTGATGCTCCATTGCTCGGGGTAGCAGCCCCATTCCCAAGTTATGTTCCAGGTTCCGTCTGCTTTCTGCGAGCGTGAAATAAACTCACATTCATAGCCGCATAAAGCCATGTATTCGGAATAGAAGACGCTTTGACGCGAATGAATGAACAATGAGGGCTTGCACACATATTCCTTATCCCAAACCGATGTATCCTGCGTCAGCACATGCTTCAGCTGCTCTTTTAATTGCAGCTCAAACGCTCCGATATCAATGCCGATATCAGCTCCGCATTCGCGAAGATACTCAAACAACTCAACATAGCATGATACGGTATGCATGGAATCAAGAGGCTGATTTGCGGCGAAATACTCATAGGCCTCCTTGGCAATACGAACCGCCGCTGCGTACAGCGCGCTGCTGTGATCTGCATATTTGATTATGAAGCCCGCAAGGCTTGCGGTAGGGTTGTATGTGACCTCCCGGGAGGGCGAATAGTCCCACCAGGGCGCGTGAGGATGCTCATCATTTGACGGGATGGTGTTTGCCCAGATATGGCCGTCAAAGGCAGCGGTCGACTCCAGGTAAGCGAGCATCCCCCGGATGATGGGGTGTGCTGCATCGCCAAGGCTGACCTCCCTTATTATCTCGGAGGCTGCCCAGGTCTGCATGGGTGATGAATTAGGGTTCCAACAATCGGGTTCAAGAGCGTGACCGAAGCCGCCGTCGGGGTTTTGATATGCTTCCAAGCAGGAAAGCACATCCTCCCTGCAGCCGTTATCAAATAGGAAACGCCATCTGGCAATATCCAGCGGTCGTGCGTTACGATAAATGAAACTCCTTGCACTTTCGATATCCATAGCTTCCTCCCGATAAAATATCTACCGCATCAGAAAATGCTGAGATAGAGCGTCTTGCTCAGCTTTTCAAGCAGCTTTATCCCGGCAATGCTGTTGCCCTTCTCGTCGAGGCCGGGCGAGTAGATGCCGATGCCCATTCGGGTGGGTACGACAGCCATGATACCTCCGCCGACGCCGCTTTTGGCAGGAACGCCGACGCGCACGGCAAAGTCTCCGCTGCCGTCATACATTCCGCAGGTCATAAGGATGGCGTTGACATAGTGGGCATATTCATGATTGAACGCGCGCTTGTAGGTGCCGGCCACCTTGCCCCTGTTGGAGAGCGCAAAGCCGATGTGCGCAAGATCCTTGCTGCTGACGGAAATGGAGCAGGCCTTAAAATACAGGTCGAGCACATCTTCAACCTCGTCCGATATCATGCCGTAAGTCTTGAGCATAAAAGCAAGCGCGCGGTTCTTATTTCCGGTGAGCTTTTCGCTGCGGTAGACCGATTGGTTGAGCTCAATGTTGGGGTTGCATGCAAGCTCGCGTGTCAGAGACAGGAGCCTGTCAAACTTATCGTTGTAGTCAGCGCCCTTGATCAGATTGCACATGGCGATAGCACCCATGTTTACCATGGGATTGATGTGTTCGCTCAAGAGCGATTGATCGGAAACGTTTATGGCGTCAAACGGCTTGCCCGTTGCCTCAACGCCGACTTTGCTGCGGACGAGCTCCTCGCCGTTATCGATGAGCGCAAGCAGCAGCAAAATGGGCTTCACGATACTCTGAATGGTAAAGCATTTGTTATAATCGCCTGCGCAGGCGGAGCGTCCGTCGCTGTTGAGAATATAAGCGCCGAAATCATCCATATTTGCATTGGCAAGCTCGGGAATGTAGGCGGCAAGCCTTCCGCTGTGGGTGTATGCCCTGCATTCTTCAAGGAGCCGTTCAAGCAGTTCTTCCATAAATTGTAACTTCCTTACAGCTTGGTGAAGGTATTGTAAATCAAACTGTGCTCTGTGTCAACAGATTTTGGAAACTATCGCAAAATGCTTTGGCGAAGTGACGATCATAGGCGATACTTCACCGACGGCAAAATATAGTGAGGGAAAAGCTTGACAAGTCATTATTAAATGATAAAATAACTAAGTGGCATACTGTGTCACAAAATAAAGAATGGAGAAAACAAAATGAAGAATCGCAGAATCCTTTCCGTAATCCTTGCAGTCGTCATGTTGTTCGCAGTCGTCCCCGTTGTGGGTCTTGCGGAAAGCGCAGCAGGCATTGCAAACGAAGCAGCGGCGATCACCAAGCTCGATAACGTTTGGGCTCAGCTCGACGCAGCCGAAGCGGAAGCAATCGCAGGCGGCGCAGAAAAGACCGAGGTCATTTCCGCCGTTTTTAGCGCAGCACTCAACACCGGACTCGTCAACATCGACAGCTTTTCCGACATGAGCGAGGACGGCTTCCTCTTTACTGTTGACGGAATGTACAACGCATACAATTTCAGGCTTCGCAATGAGCTTGACAAGAACGTTGAAGTCAAGGGCGAAACCACCGTTGTTTCCTATGGAAGCAAGGATGCAGGCTCTGCCGACGTCCTGCTTATCGGACCCTACTACGGCGGCTACGACAACAACTTTACCGACCAGTATCGCAACGAAGCAGCAAGCATTGCCGAGGCTACCTGCGGCAACGTAACCATACTTGCCGGCCACGATGCGACCGGTCCTGCAATCGCACAGAACTACACCAATAAGGGTGTCATCATATATGACAGCCACGGAATCGCTATGAACGGTTCCTCCTATCTCTGCCTCACCACCAATTCCGGTATCACCAGCGAGGACTATAACAACGGTTGGGCAGTTCGTTCCGGCAGCGAGGCTTTCATCGATGGCCGCTATGTTGAGAATCATATCTCCGCTCCCGCTTCCAACACCATCGTTTGGATGGCTATCTGTGAAGCCATGAAGCGCAGCGGCAACGGTGTTACCGCAAACGCTCTCCTCCGCGCAGGCGTTGAGGTCGTATACGGCTACTCTCAGAGCGTAACATTCGGCGGCGATTACCTGTACGAAGCAGTATTCTGGAATGTTATGAAGCAGGGCGGTACCGTATGTGAAGCCATTACCGAAATGAAGGAGACCTACGGCGTTCCCGATCCCTACGGCGACGCATACCCCATCGTTGTTTCCGCGGATGATCCCTATCCCGAAAATCCCGATGCAGACCAGGATGTATTCACCCAGTACACCATCTTCGGCGAGGGTGAACCCGTCGCACTTGAGAACTTCTCCATCAGCACCGATTCCCTTGAGCTCGTCGTCGGTGAGCAGGCGGCTATCCCCTATGACCGTGAACCCGCCAACGCCAACCAGTTCGAAGCAGTTTGGGTGTCCGATAACGACAATGTTGTAACCTATTACAAGGGCAGCAAGTCCAAGGGCGTTCTCATTGCATCAGGCGCAGGCGAAGCAAACATCACCTGCAACGTCTATGTTGACGGCAGCATCGTTTACACCCACACCGTGCATGTCACCGTAACAGCTCCCGTTGACCTCTCTTGTGCAAACGCAGAGGGCGGAAATCTGAACTTCGGCACTAACGGCGATTTCCTGTTCGAAGCAGCCGAGAAGGACGGCATCCCCTGCGTGCGTTCCGGAAACTACCACAAGGTAAACAGCAAATCCAGGCTCATCCTTGCCGTTATCATGAACGAAGGCGATACGCTGAGCTTTGATTACCTTATCAGCAGTCAGCCCATTGCGGACTACTGCAAGGTCAGCGTAAACGGCACGAAGCTGTTCACCGCTTCCGGTACCGATCATACCTGGGAGACCTATACCTATACCGCTGTCGAGGCAGGCGTTCACGTCTTTGAATGGCTGTATGTCAAGGATATCAGCCAGAGCCAGGGTGACGACCGTCTGTTCGTTGCAAACGTAAGCTTAAGCGGCGGCGAAGGCCCCATTGAAACTCCCGAACCCATTGAGACTCCCGAGCCCATCGAGACTCCTGAGCCCGGCATTCCCGGCGACGTTAACGGCGACGGCGTTATCAACGCTGCAGACGCAAACATCGCTATGCGTATGGCGCTGAACCTTGTTGAGCCCGATCTCGCAGGCGACATCAACGGGGACGGCGTTGTCAACGCAGCGGACGCAAACGTCATCATGCGTTTGGCACTCGGCCTGTAATCAGGATTATAAAGCCAAAGCTAAAAGCCAATATAAGCACCCGATAGTGCGTCGGGTGCTTGCTTTTTCGGTTTATTCTGCTATAATGATTGAGTAAATAAATCTGCCGATTCGGCATAGGATCTAAAAATACTTTTGGGTTCTGATCCTTGGGAGTGTTCATATGAGTAAAGTTGTTCTTTTGACCGGAGGCGGCTCCGCCGGACATGTCACACCGAATATCGCACTGTTCCCCGGCCTTCGTGAGCGTGGGTATGAGCTGCACTACATAGGCCTTGATGACGGCATAGAGCATAAGCTTATCGCCGAACAGCAGGATGTGCATTTTCACAGCATTGAGGCCGGAAAGCTTAGGCGTTACTTTTCGCTGAAGAATCTGACCGACACTTTTAAGGTCATCAAGGGCATCTCACAGGCAAAGGAAATAATCAGGCAGATCAGGCCGGATCTGGTCTTTTCCAAGGGAGGATTTGTAAGCGTTCCCGTCGTCATGGCAGCCAAGGGCAAATGCCCGATACTCTGCCATGAATCTGACTTCACTCCGGGGCTTGCGAACAAGATCGCTGCAAGATATGCCGACAAGATCCTTGTAACGTTTGAGGATACGCTCAAATACACCGGAAACAAGGGAATACACACCGGCACTCCGATAAGGCGTGAGCTGTTCAGCGGCGATCGCATTGAGGGGCTGAAGTTCCTCGGCTTCAGCGGCGCAAAGCCCATAATCCTCGTCATGGGCGGAAGCCTCGGGGCTGCCGCACTCAATGATGCAGTACGCGCTTCCCTGGATACCCTTGCCGAAGAATATGATATAGTTCATCTATGCGGCAGGGGAAAGGTCGACGATAGCATCCGCTGCGCCGCATACCGCCAGTATGAGTACATCGGCAAAGAGCTTCCGGACATTCTGGCGGCAACCACGCTGGTCATAAGCCGCGCGGGCGCGAACGCGCTGTTTGAGTTCCTCTCGCTCAACAAGCCTGCGCTTCTCGTTCCGCTGCCAAAGGAGGCAAGCAGGGGGGATCAGCTGCTCAATGCTGCATATGCGGAAAAGAAGGGCTATTCAATGGTGCTGTTCCAGGAGGACATTACTACCGAAAGGCTTGTCGGCGATATTAATAAGCTATTTCGGAATCGGAACGGTTTTATAGAACGCATGATGCAGGACAGTACGCTTGACGGAACGGATGAGGTTCTTGCCTGCATAGAAGAAATGATTGGATGATACGAAAAGATGATAAAACTGCTTTCAAAAATTTTTATTAAGGACCGCGAAAATTACGAGTCGCCGGCTGTTCGCAGCGCATACGGTGTGCTTTGCGGAGGTTTCGGTATTTTTCTGAATGTACTGCTGTTTGCAGGAAAATACATCGCCGGTACTATCGCAAGATCCGTCGCTATCACCGCGGATTCATTTAACAACCTTGCCGATGCGGCAAGCTCAATAATGACAATGCTGGGATTCCACCTGTCCAGACAAAAGCCCGATACAGAGCATCCGTTCGGGCATGGACGGATAGAGTACATAACGGGGCTGCTGGTTTCTGCGGCAATCATTCTTATGGGTGTGGAGCTGCTGAAAAGCTCGTTCACCAAGATACTGCACCCGGAGGCGATCGAGTTTTCCTGGCTTACTGCCGCAATACTCATAGCCGGTATCCTTGTAAAGCTCTATATGTTCATGTATAACAGGGCAACGGGCAAAAAAATTAACTCCTCAGCGCTCCATGCGACAGCGCAGGACTCGCTTTCCGACTGCATCGCTACAAGCGTCGTACTCGCTGCAAGCATCGTTTCGCATTTCTTCAAGCTTAACATCGACGGTTATTGCGGTCTTGCCGTGGCGCTGTTCGTCATCTATTCGGGCATCATGTCGGTAAAGGATACCATTACTCCGCTGCTGGGCGAAAATCCGGACCCGGAACTGATAAAGAAGATAGAGGCTCTGGTGCTCTCCTACCATGAAATAAGCGGTATCCACGATCTTATCGTACACGATTACGGTCCCGGCAGGCTCATGATTTCCGTTCATGCCGAAGTACCGGTGACTGCGGACTTTGACGTGTTTGCAATGCACGATATCATCGACAATGCCGAACGCAGGCTTGCCGGCGAACTCGGTTGTGAAGCGACTATCCACCTTGACCCTGTCGCAAGCGATGACGAGCTTACCACGGGCCTCAAAAAGCGTATTACCGAAATCGTGACTTCGATCTCAGATGAGCTCACGCTGCATGATTTCAGGGTCGTACCCGGGCCGACGCACACCAATCTCATATTCGATGTCGTCGTTCCTTTTGATTCCAAGCTCTCCTTCGATGAGATAAAAAGCGGGATCGACAGCGCCGTCGAAAGCATGAACGATGGAATATACTATGCCGTGGTTCATTTTGACAGGCCCTTGGCATAGAATAGCTAATTAGAATAGTGCAAAAATGCCGCTGCGAGCTGCAGCGGCATTTATTCATATCAATTCGAATCAGCCGAGGTACTCCTTGGCCTCCTCCTCGCCTTCAAGCACGCGAATTGCGCTTGCTGCAAGTGCTTCCAGCTCGCCCTCGCCGGGATAGACGATCACGGGAGCGATGAAGCCGACCATCTCTTCGATGTACTTGCAGAGCGGTTTGCTGTATCCCTGTCCTCCGGTGATGATGATTGCATCGACTTTTCCCTTGAGCACGACTGCCATTTCGCCGATGGTCTTTGCAACATTGTAGCCAAGGGCATAGAACATGAGGCTTGCCTGCTCATCGCCAGCCATTGCACGCTTTTCGATCTCAAGCGCATTGTTGGTGCCGAAGTGAGCGACAAAGCCGCCGGACTTGGAGCAGAGGGTGCGCATCTCTGCAATGGTGTATTTGCCGCTTTCGAGCAGATCCAGCACTGTCTTGACCTGCAGACCGCCCAGGCGCTCGGGGCTGAACGGGCCCTCGCCGTTGATACCGTCGTTAACATCGACTACAACGCCATGATGATGTGCGCCGATGGTGTTGCCGCCGCCAAGATGGGCAACGATTATGTTCGCGTCCTCATAGCGAATGCCGTGTTCCTTGCAGTAGCGCCTTGCGACCGCCTTCTGGTTGAGGCAATGGAATACTCCGCTCCTCTCGACCCCGGGAAGGCCAGTGATCTTTGCTATCTGCTCACGCTCATCGACGACAACGGGGTCAGCGATGAAATAGGGCTTGCCATACTCCTCACCGAACTGACGAGCGAAAACGCCGCCAAGGCAGGAAGCGTGGCTGAGAGCGGAGGGAAGATGCTCAAGGTCATACAAGAGCTTATCGTTGACGGTATAGGTTCCGCTGCGCATGGGCTTTACGATACCGCCCCTGCCGATGAAAGCATCAACGGTTGCAATGTCGATATTGTTTTCCTTGAGCAGATTCCTGATGAGCTCCATACGCATCGGAGCCTGATCGATGATGTTCGGATACTTACTGAGTTCCTCGGTAGAATGGCGGACGGTACCCTCATAGATGCAGTCTTCGCCGTCGAAAACTCCGACCTTGGTGGAGGTGGAGCCGGGGTTGATCACAAGAACGCGATATTTCTTCATGGTGAATTCAAATCCTTTCGCACAGCTTTGTTGATTCTGTCCTGCCGAACGGCAAGCTGTTTTACATACTAATTATAATGAATATCCGCAAATAGTGCAAGTATATTTGCAAAAAAATCCGACATTGACTCAAGAATGTGCATTATTGCCGTACTATCCGAAGCCCCGTCCCGATAGACGGATTTTATGCGGAAACTTTTGTGGATAATTTGAAACAGGCAGACTGCAATATTCGTGAAGTTTGGCAGTGCCAAGTGAAGTTATGCCTACGGCAATAGTGAAGATAAGTGTGCCGCCGTTTCCGCAGAAACTTCACTGCAAAGCAGCTTCACGATGTGCAGCATTATTTCACGCACCGTAGGCGTGCTTATCGTGCCGCAAGGCACACTTGGTTCGAAAAAGATGCCGACGCAAAAATCTAATGAGGATTTGAGCTCGCAAAAGGTTGGCTGCGCTGCGACATGGCGGTGAAGTATATCCCTAAACCGGCGTAAACGATAAGCCCTGCAAATGCAAGGCTTCTGCAAAAAACGAGTGATCATAACTCGAACCCGTTATGAACACTCGCCTGGGTAAGCTGACCTTAAATATTACTTAAAACAAGAAGGTGAATACGCCGTATATGCACAGGAAAAATGTCATTATAATTCCTGCGATGATATTCTTTTTGTATTTATACCCTTTAGATTTCAGCACAAACCCAAAAACGACAGATGCAAGCGGAATGGGCGTAAACAAAAAGAACAACCACATATTCTCGACAGGTAAGCTATTGGCACTCGATACCGCTCCCACCAATGCTAACGCTCCCCATATCGACAGCAGCGATGCAACAAATAATACAATTGAAATAACTCTCCATTTGTTTGGGATGATATTGTCCACTACTTTGGACGGATTCTTATACATATGCGAATAAAATGAAGAATTTTCTTTCAACTCATTTTTTCGCACAATGAACGTTTGTCCGATGAATTGGAAGAACAGCCATTGATCAATCTGCTGTATCTGCTCTATTTCTGAAAAATAGCATTTAGATTCACGGATCATTTCGTTGTTTCGGTATATATTTACAATTATATAATCTTCAAATATTTTGTACGCATAGGTGGATTTGCAAATTCGTTCAATGCTGTTTTCCCAAGTTTTGTTGTATATGCGAATTCCTTTGATGGTAGAAACTGCACAGACAAAAAGAAGCCCGGAAGCTACCCCGATCATAAAGCTCGGTGCAGACGAACCGATAAGGAGTATCAAAAGCAAAACCAAAAGCAGAACAAAAATGATAGGCTTTTTATACGCAACCTTTCTTTGCAAGCGGTGGATTTCATCTAATTCCGTTTTGCTGAAATTGAACCGGTATGCTTCATTCGGTTCATCTTCTGTATTTTGCGTTTTGTTTTCCAAGCCTAATATTTCATCGACCGAAACCCCAAACACTTCTTTCAGCCGCATTAAATTGTCAATGGTCGGGGTAGTTTGATCCTTTTCCCACAGGCTGATGGTTTGCCTGCTGACAAGTAATTTTTGTCCAAGCTCCTCTTGTGACATTCCAAGGCCTTTTCTGTTTTTTTGAATATTTTCACCAACTGTCATAAAGCCAGCCTCCCTTTTAGCCTAATTTAATAATACCATAATTCCATTAAAATGAATGCATATATTGCTTGATTATGTCAAGCGACACTTGACAAGGTGATCGTGTCAAGTTCTTCTGGGAAAAATCAAGCGAAGGAATCGATGGGTAGGAGTTTGGTGCAAGCTTTGAACAGTACAGCAGTGCCGGTGAGCTTGCCGCAGGTCAAACCTGCCGGTGCATGCTCGTTCTCGAAGACGCTCCAATCGTGATGTCCGCCGAAGGCCTCCGCAATCTGCTGTTCGGCGTACTTGTTGTACATCTCAAGCCCGTTTCTAAGGGCGTTGCGTTCATTAACCGTAAGCCCATCCGGATTCCGCTCCTTCTTAGCGGAAAGACCGACTTTTTCGATCGTCTTGAAAATTTCTTTTACCGATTCGCAAGCAGTTTGTGCTATAATGTCTTTTGCAGAGATGCACCTCGCTTTTGTAG